>Ga0207003_1008_pt1 | contig 70018 bp, 64 predicted proteins | sample Alteio_BWMinCont_89_FD_153474 | JGI IMG/M metagenome (GOLD analysis project Ga0207003, IMG submission 153474) | Enriched cells from forest soil in Barre Woods Harvard Forest LTER site, Petersham, Massachusetts, United States -... | ecosystem: Environmental > Terrestrial > Soil > Temperate forest >...
TGCGTGTAGAAACACTGCCTCGAAAGAGGAACTCACAGCCGCTGGCACCGATTGGATCGTCGAGGGGTGCAGATCAATCTCTTTGACCCGGTCGAGCGGGACAAACCGTGGATTAACACTAGTGCTCAACCAGGATTCTCAGAATGCCTAGACTTCAATCGGGAAGCCGGGGAGTTAAGTCGCCCTCGATCGCTGGCGGGAACTGGAAGTTCGCACTCCGGGCGCTTCGGTCGCGGAATTATCGGTTGTTCTTCACTGGCCAGACGGTCTCGCTGATCGGTACTTGGATGACTCAGATTGCCACGAGTTGGCTGGTATACCGGCTAACGGGATCGGCGTGGCTGCTTGGCATCGTGGGCTTTGCGGCACGAATTCCAACATTCGTTTTGGGACCCTTCGCCGGGGTGTGGGTGGACCGGTGGAACCGCCACCGCACCCTGGTCATCACCCAGATCCTTTCCATGGTGCAATCCTTCGCAATGGCCGGACTTGCACTGGCCCGCATCATCACCATTCGCGAAATGATTTGGCTGGGCCTGGCTCAAGGCATCGTCAATGCCTTCGACATGCCCGCCCGTCAGGCATTCGTTATTCAGATGGTGGAGGACCGGGCCGACCTGGGCAACGCCATTGCGCTGAATTCTTCCATGGTAAACACCGCTCGACTTCTCGGGCCCTCGATTGCGGGAGTAGTCATTGCGGCGGCCGGCGAAGGCTATTGCTTCCTGATCGATGCCTTCAGCTACCTCGCGGTGATTGCCTCTCTGCTGGCAATGCGGATCTCACCAACGCAACCGAGAAAGCCTGGAAAAGCGATTTGGCAGGAATTGAATGAAGGCTGGAGCTACGTCACTCATTTCGTGCCCATCCGCTCAATTCTTCTCCTGTTAGCGTTGGTCAGTCTGGTGGGTATGCAGTACACCGTGCTGATGCCGATTTTTGCGGCTCAAGTACTGCACGGAGGCGCCCATACCTTGGGTTTCCTGATGGGCGCATCGGGGATAGGAGCATTGCTTGGGGCGATGTTCCTGGCGGCTAGACAAAGCGTGTTCGGCCTGGAGCGGATGGTTCCATTAGCAGCCGCCGGTTTTGGGGTTGGATTGATTGCGTTGGGTTTCTCTCGCTTCCTGTGGCTTTCACTGGTGCTGATGCTGCTCGTCGGCACCGCGATGATGACTCAGATGGCTGCCAGCAATACAATTCTGCAGACCATCGTACCGGACGACAGGCGCGGACGGGTGATGGGTTTTTATTCCATGGCATTCCTGGGGATGGCGCCGTTCGGGAGTCTCCTGGCCGGAGCGTTGGCCAATCGCGTGGGAGCACCGTGGACTGTCATGATCTGCGGAAGTATCTGCATCGCAGGCGCGGGCTGGTTTGTATCCCACTTGAGCGAAATGCGAGACCTTGTCCACCCTATCTATCGAAAACTTGGCATCATTCCCGAAATCGCTGCCGGCATTCGAGGCGCGGGCGCTTTGCTAAGTCCACCAGAGGACTAGTGGCTCGATGATCTCCCGGAAACCCGGCAACCTAAGCCCAGCTACAGTTTTCTCTGTACGAATAACTTTCATCCTCGTTCGGGAAAAAACGTCCGCTTCATCTCGGGGTTTGCGCGCGGTCCATGCTATCTGGCTGTGATTGCAAGTTCGGCGAAATTGGCACAGTGCTTGCTCAGGAATAGCAGCACGAAGTACTCAAACAACGGAGGAACGAGAAATGAAGAAACTAATCACGGCGATCTCCACCATGGCGTTAGCTATGGCGATTTCCACAGTGAGCTTCGCTCAGCAAGATCAGTCGGCCCAGCCCAGCGCCCGGCAATCAACGTCAGACACGCAAAGCGGACAGCAGCCAGGCGCAGATCAGCAAGGTGCCCAGCAGCCAAGTTCGCCGTCGCAGGACTCGTCCAATTCAACCCAAGCAGCTCAAGATTCATCTTTTACCGGAGCCGTCGTAAAGTCGGCCGGCAAGTATGTGTTGAAGACCAGTGACATGAATTATCAGTTGGACGATCAAAGCAAGGCCAAGCAGTTTGTCGGCCAGCAGGTGAAAGTAAGCGGAAGCCTTGATAGCAGCACCAACACCATCCACGTCTCGGACATCAGTCCCGCGCGCTAGCGGCGCTCCGAGCCGATTGAGGGAGCTTGCAGCCCGAGGGCAAAGCTCCCTACTTTTTCATTTTTTCCACTTCTCAATCCAGCCATTGAATTCCAGTGATCTAAAAGCAAGGCGTGAGGGTGACGTGTGCAAATTGTGCAGAGACCAAGCGCGCCCTTTGAAACTGCGGTAGACTTCTTGGCGCAGCACATAGCTCCTTTGGATAGCGTCGCAAGCCAAATCGATTCGCGCCATCGGTCCCGCGGACCACATCCTCCACTTCCCACTCAGGAGATCTCTCTATGCGTTTCTCAAAACTTGTCATCGTAGCCGTTCTATCATTCCCCGCCGTCGGTGCGGTCTGTGCCAACGCCCAAAGTGCGAGCCAGTCAGACAGCGCGCCGAAACTCGAGCACTTCGACCTCAACCTCATCGATAAGTCGCTTGATCCCTGCACCGACTTCTATCAATACGCGTGCAGCAAGTGGATCGCGGCCAATCCCATTCCCGCAGATCAGGCGTCTTGGGGAACCGAGAGCGGCTTGCAGTACTGGAATGAGAACATCTTGCGTGAAGCCATGCAAAAGGCGGCAGAACCAGCCAGCAATCGCTCGGGCTACGAGCAAGAGGTCGGCGATTATTGGGCTGCTTGCATGGACGAATCAGGAATTGAAGCTGCCGGGAGCCGCGATTTGAAGCCCGAGTTGGAGCGTATCGCCGCGATGAAAAACAAGTCGCAGCTTGCCGAGCAGGTAGCCCATCTTCACATGATCTTTCCCGGGGCCTGGCAGGGCGACGACAACCAGACTCGCGCGGCGCTCCTTGGTTTCGGCTCGCAGCAGGATTTTGACGACGCGACCAAAGTCGTGGCAGGGATCGACCAAGGTGGGTTGGGTTTGCCCAACCGTGACTTCTATCTGAAGGACGATGCGAAATCCAAGGAGATCCGCGCCAAGTACGAGATCCATATCAGCAAGATGCTGGCCTTTTCGGGAGAAAGCGCACCACAAGCGGCGGCGGATGCGAAGACGATCCTGGCGATAGAAACCGCCATGGCGCAAGCGCAGATGGACAACGTCGCGCGTCGCGATCCGAAGAACTTGAACAACAAGATGAGCTTGGCGCAGGTGCAGGCGCTAACCCCTTCGTTTGAGTGGAAGCGCTACATCGAGGTGGTCGGGGCTCCGCCGTCCTCGCCGCACTACCTCGTGACGTCGCCACAGTTCTTCCGCAACCTTGAAACACTTATCCAACAGCATTCGCTGCACAATTGGAAAGTCTACTTGCGCTGGCACCTGGTCCATGGTTCGGCCGCATATTTGCCAAAGGCTTTCGTCGACGAGAATTGGGAGTTTTATGCCCACACTTTGGTCGGGGCAAAAGCGCAGCAACCCCGGTGGCGGCGTTGCGTGCGTGCCGCGGACCGCGACCTCGGGATGGCTTTGGGACAGGCATACGTAGCCGCGGCTTTTCCGCCGGCAAGTAAACAGCGCACGGTCACGCTGGTGCATGATGTCGAACACGCACTGGATCAGGACATAAGCGGTGTTGACTGGATGCAGGCGGCCACCAAGGAAGAGGCGAAAACCAAATTGCATGCCATCGAAGACAAAGTCGGGTATCCCGATCACTGGCGCGATTATTCTTCAGTAAAAATCACGCGCAACAGCTATGTGGACAATGTTCACGAGGCAACTGCTTTCGAGTTTCATCGCCAGCTCAGCAAAACCGGCAGGCCGGTTGACCGCGAGGAATGGGGCATGACCCCGCCTACGATCAATGCTTACTATGATCCGCAGTTGAATACCATCAACTTCCCAGCGGGTATCCTGCAGCCACCGTTCTTCGATAGCGGCATGGAGGACGCGGTGAACTACGGCGCCATCGGCATGGTGATCGGACACGAGATCACGCACGGCTTCGATGATGAAGGCCGCAAGTTCGACGCCCAAGGCAATCTTCGTGACTGGTGGACGCCCGCCGATGCGAAAGCCTATGACGAGCGAGGACAATGCATCGCCGACGAATACACTCAGGAAATACCCGAGGCCGGAGTCAAGCAGAACGGACACCTGACTCAGGGAGAGGACACAGCCGACAACGGTGGCTTGCGACTGGCGTTCATGGCGCTGGGCAACAGACTTCAAGCGGAGAGCAAGTCCGTGGATGCCAAAGAAGGGGATGGATGGACGCCGCGGCAGAAGTTCTTTTTGTCCTTCGCCAATTCCTGGTGCACCCAGGTTCGCCCTGAACTGATGCGAACCCAGGTGCTTACCAACCCGCACTCCATCCCAAAATACCGGGTGAACAATGTAGTTTCCAATATGCCCGAGTTTCAGGAAGCTTTCTCCTGCAAGAAAGGCACGCCCATGGTGCGGGCCAATCAGTGCAGGGTCTGGTGAGACTTGTTTTGTAAACGCCTATGCTCATTTAAGTCGGAGGAATTTTATTATGCTGAAAAAACTTCTGCTCATAACGAGTCTGTTGGTCGCTATCTCCGCCTTTTCCCAGCAAGGTGCGCCCTCTCACTTCAACGGCAAAACCTGGTGGGACTACGTCAAGGTTCTTGCCGACGACAATATGGAAGGTCGTGAAACCGGAAGCGCGGGGCTGCGAAGGGCGGAGGCTTACATTGTCGACCAGTTGAAGCAGTCAGGACTTCAGCCCGCCGGGACGGACGCATACTATCAAGCGGTGAAATTCCGGTCCCGGCAAATCATCGAAAAGGATTCGAGCCTCGCGCTGGTCCGCAACGGCAAAGTTGAGCCTGTAACGCTGGGTGAGGATGCCATCTTGAGCACGCGGGTGGACCTTGCACCCGAATTACAGGCGCCACTGGTCTTCGCGGGATACGGGCTGAGCATTCCCGAAAAAAACTACGACGATCTCGCTGGTCTCGATCTGAACGGCAAAGTGGCCGTGATTTTGAACGGTTCGCCGACGGGCATTCCGGGGGCTCTCGCGTCTCATTACCAGTCTGCCGCGGAGCGCTGGAAAACTCTTCGCAGAGCTGGTGCGGTTGGGATCATCAGCATCGCCAATCCTTTAACCATGGATATCCCGTGGTCTCGGGTGGCGGGGAATCGTACGCTTCCGAGCATGGCGTTGGCTGGTCCTGAATTCAATGACACCGAAGGCGAGAAGATTTACGTGACATTCAACCCCGCGAAAGCCGACATGCTGTTCGAGGGCTCCGGCCACAGCTTCGACGAAGTCCTGCATTTGGCCAAAGATCGGAAGCAACTCCCACGGTTTCTGCTCACAGCTTCAATCAAAATGAAAGCGACGGTCGAGAAGAGTGATCTGGAGTCGGCCAACGTAGTCGCGAAGCTGCCTGGCAATGATCCCGAACTTAAGAATCAATATGTTGTGCTCACTGCCCACATTGACCATCTCGGAATCGGGGAACCCATCAACGGCGATCGTGTCTACAACGGTGCGATGGACAACGCGTCCGGAAGCGCGTTGCTGCTCGACGTCGCGTCTTCACTGAAGAATTCACCGGAAAAACTCAAGCGCTCCCTTCTATTTGTATTCGTCACCGGCGAAGAGAAAGGATTACTAGGCTCAAAGTATTTCGCTGCGCATCCGACAGTGGATCGGGAATCCATGGTCGCGGATATCAACGTTGACATGTTCCTGCCTATTGTCCCGCTCAAGGTTCTCACCGTGTTCGGGCTGGCGGAATCGGATCTCGGTGATACGGCCCGCGAGGTTGCGGAGGCGCGTGACATCAGGGTGCAAGCCGACCCCGAACCGCAGCGAAATATCTTTATTCGCAGCGATCAATACAACTTCATCCGGCATGGAATTCCGGCGCTGGCGATGAACGTGGGATTCACGCCAGGCTCGCCGGAACAACAAATTGTCAAAGATTGGCTCACTCAACGCTATCATGCGCCTTCCGACGATCTGAATCAGCCGGTAAACCTGGCGGCGGCCGCGGCATACGAAGAAGTAATCCGCGGACTGATGATCGCAGTCGCGCAGAACCCACACCGGCCGCAGTGGAAGCCCGACAGTTTCTTCCGAAGATACTCCCAGGCGGCCGGCGAATGAGACTTTGTTCTTGTGCGCCTTACTGCGGAGCAGCGGGAACGTAGACCCTGTCTGCGCTCACCAACTCCGCATTCGGTATCTCAGTCTGAAGCTTGACTTTCTGCATTCCAGCCTTTTTTTCAGGCTTGGCGAGAAACGTCAGCAGGTACTGATGACTGAGCCGGCGCGTGATGTCTTCCAGATAAGGGGCGAATGAAACCGGCGCGCCGTAACCGAGGTAAAAAGCCTCGCCACCGCTCTCGTCGGCAACCTGGGAGAGATAATTCTGGCCCCAGTTCACCCGCCATGTGCTATGGCCGTAGTGTCCCTCGCCCGGCGTGTAGATGGCAAAAACGATGATGCCGGCACGTTGTGCCTGCTCGATCACCGTATCGACATAAGGGTTGCCCGAACCGCTGCCCCAGAATCGGTCGATGCCATCCGTGATCATCAGCACCTCGCGACGTTCGTCGCCTTCCGGCCAGCGTTTGATCAAGTCACCCAGCGAAAAATACGGACTCGCGCTTGCGCCGGGGTTTCCCAAGGGAAGGCGCAGAGCCTTGGCCGCCAGCGTGTGGTCATTGGTGAGGTTCTGCGCGACTTGCGCAGTCCCATTCTGCATATAAGCGACTCCGATCTTCGTGGTCGCGGGCTGGGCGCTGACGAACTGACGGATGTCTTCCAGCTGTGAGCCCAGGCTGATATTCGAGGAATCGTCGAACAAAACGAACAGCTGCAGTCCAGCGTGGTCTCCCTGCAGTGGGAGCCAGCCGGTCACTTTATCCCGATCACGGCCTTGATACACCATCACGTCGTCGCGAGTGACATCGGGCACATTGGAACCGTGACGAGCTTCAACCGTCGCCACGAGATTCACGGCAGGCCCCGCGGACGATGGGCTCTCCTGAGCGGCAAGCGGTTGCACACCGGCCAACAGCGTGGTGATTACGATGAGCGCAAGCACTATGGAATTTCTATTCATGGACTTCTCCTTTCATATTCGAAGACCATACTGACTGTCGATAACGACTACCTATTCTATTTAAGATGCCAGACAGAGAAAAAGGAACGCGCGTGAATTGTCAGCCTAACCAAACTATTTGATATACGGGACCAGGTGGCGGACGCTTGCGCTTTTACCCTGCCGCCGACGATACTGGAATCACACAACTATGAAGACGAACCTTTCTTTTGCCAACCCCGCAGAAGTCGAAACCGAATGCCTGACCGTGGTGGTTCTCGACCACGGATCGAAAGATAGAACCGAAGTCCGCATTGAAGCCAGCGATATCGCCATTAAAGACGTCACCGCTGAGGTGATGGCCAGCGGCGAAGTTACCGGCAAGATATTTGAAAGCACGCTGCTGCATCGTCCTGCGGGGCTGAAGGCGAAACGCCTGCTGCTGCTGGGCGGCGGCAAGGCTAAGAACTTTACCCCTTCCGAGTTGCGCAAACTGGCCGGCGCTGCGGTCCGCTTCCTAAAGCCGAAAGGGATTCGCGGCCTCGGGTTCCTCACTCCTGAGGGAATTGACAGCGGCGATGCGGTGAAAGCCATTGTAGAAGGGGCCTTCGTGGGCAACTTCGATCCCGATACCTACAAGAGCGACCGCAAGGATCAGAAGATCGATTCGGTGACTGTTGTAACCAAAGGCGACCAGGGTCGACTGCAAAAGGCGATGGACGAGGCTCGCATCATCGGCGAGTCGCAGAATTTTACCCGCGAACTGGTAAACGAACCCAGCAACCGCATGACCCCAACCATCCTGGCAGAACGTGCCCGCAAAATGGCACAGGAAGTCGGCCTGAAGGTCGAAGTGTACGGTGCCGACAAAATCAAAGAACTAAAGATGGGCGCTTTCTGGGGCGTAGCACAGGGTTCGGACGAGCCTCCCGCGTTGATCGTCTTACGGTACGAACCTGCGGATGCGCCCGCGGCCCCCGTGCTCGGTCTAGTCGGGAAAGGCGTGACGTTCGACACCGGCGGCATTTCCATAAAACCTGCTGATGGCATGGAAAAAATGAAATACGACATGGCCGGCGCCGCTGCCATGATCGGAGCCATGCGTGGTGTCGCTTTGCTCAAGCCGAAGATCCGAGTGACAGCGATTATCTGCGCCACTGAGAATATGCCCTCGGGCAAGGCTCAGAAGCCCGGCGACATTCAGATCGCCATGTCCGGCAAGTCAATCGAGATTATCAATACCGATGCCGAAGGCCGCCTGGTGCTGGCCGACGGCCTCTGCTATGCGCGCCAACTCGGTTGCACTCACCTGATCGACGCTGCCACGCTTACTGGCGCAGTCGTGGTTGCGCTTGGTTATGTGAACGCCGGGGTTTTCGCCAACGACGACAAAATGTACGAACGCTTTAGTCGCGCAGTAGATGAAGCTGGGGAAAAATTCTGGCGACTCCCGCTCGACGACGAGTACAAAGAGAATATCCGCTCGAACATCGCGGATATCGTCAATTCCGGTGGCCGTTGGGGCGGAGCGATTAACGCTGCCATGTTTCTGAAGGAGTTTGCCGAAGACACTCCCTGGCTGCATCTCGATATCGCAGGCACCGCATGGATGGAAGAGAACAAAGCCTGGATCGCCAAGGGTCCGTCAGGGATTGCGGTGCGCAGCCTGGTGGAGTTTGCGAGGGCATTTAATAACTAGCACGGCCCGTGCGGAGACGGAGGACTGTCTGCGCGCGCATGGGTCTCTCACATCGCGGACGGCACGGTGATTCCCATCACTGCCAAGGTACGGATTAACTCACGACGCACGACCGCGACCGTCGTCAGTAGAAATTTCTTCCGCCCCTCATCGGGTTCAGCGAGAATGGGATGCCGGTGGTAGAAGGCGTTGAAGAGTTGGGCCAACTGGAATACGTGCTTGGCCAAATAAGCCGGTTCGGTGGTTGCGATGCACTGATCGATCACGTAAGACGTCTTCGCCGACGCCAGCCACAGCTCCCAGATTTCGTTCCCGTCCGCGCCGTTCAGATACTTCGCGAGTCCATCTGTAGAAACGTGGTTAGCTACGTTTCTACAGAAAACGTCTGGGTCGAGTCCGCCCTTGCGAAAAATATTGCTCGCGCGAACTACCGCATACTGCGCGTAAGGCCCAGTCTCACCTTCAAAACTCAGCGCATCCTTGAAATCGAACGCAATCACGGAAGGCTTCGTGAACTTCAACATGAAATAACGCAGTGCCCCAACCGCGATCTGAGTAGCGATAGTCATGCGCTCGGCTTCGCTCAGTTGTGGGTGCCGCAGATCAACTTCCTTCTTTGCTGATGCGATGAGCGAGTCAATCAGATCATCAGCCTTTACTCCAAAACCTTTGCGGCCAGAAACTTCAATATAGCAACGCGTCTTGTCCTCATCGGACAACTGATAGCCCAAGTCGGCGGCGCAACGCGGAGTAAGCGCGACCATCTCATAAGAAAAATGCGTGTAGTGGTCGGCTTGCTCGTTGTACCCGAGTCCCCGCAACGCTTCCACGACAGTGTTCTGCGCTTCGGCTTGCCGGGCATCGATCACGTTGCAAATCTCGGCCACGTCACCAAAATGCGGATGGTCGGGCTCGCCATTCGTAGTTGAAATCCAGCAGTCGTGCTGATTGGGATAACGATAAAACTTGCGATAACCGAAATCGCGCCCCAGCAATCCGAACTTCCATAGATGGTAGGCGATGTCTTTGCCAACGTAGCCCACAGTGCCGTTCGAGCGGACGATTACTTTTTGGTCCTCTTCCGCGATCTCGCCGTTCTCTGTGGTAGCTGTCTTTCCTCGCCGCATGACCCAACAGCCCTTATTCTTGCCCTCGGTCTCGAAGGAGAGCACGCCCGCATCCTTGAGCTTGCCGAACGCTGCGTCCCAGAAGTGCAGGTGAAGTATTTCACTCTCGCGAGGCAGAAAATCGTACTCGATGTCGAGCCGGTCCATGGTTTCGAGATGGCGGCGAAGCACCGCAATCGAGATCAAGTCCGCCATAGCAGCCGTCTCGTTTCCGCCTTCCTCTAACGCTTGCAAAACCTGATGCCGCGCATCGCGGTTCTGCTTGTCCTGGTCGTACCAGCGCGAAACCTGGGCGTACAAATCCCAACAGTAGTAATCGAAGCGCGGCTGCCGGGTAAGTTCTTCGATTTTGGCGCGCGACTTTTTCTCCAGATGCAAAAATCCCACGATCACGTCCGCGACTTGCACGCCGGTGTTGTCGATGTAATTCTGGACATCCACTTCCCTGCCCGCGAAATGCAGCAGGCGAACAAAGGTGTCGCCGAGGATGGCATTGCGCAGATGTCCGATATGTGCGGCCTTGTTCGGATTAATGCTGGAGTGCTCGACCAAAACCTTTCCCGCTGGAACATCCGCCCGCGGTTTTTCATCGGCGGCGAGCGCAGCAGCAAGCCATTCGCGCTTGACCTGTGCATTGATGTAGCCCGCGCCAGCAAGTTCCAGCTTTTCAAAACCTTCGATCGGCCCGACGCCGGCAACAATCTCTTCGGCTATTTTCCGGGGAGGCTTGCGCAATTTCTTAGCCAGCTCGAAGGCAAACGGCAGAGCGTATTCGCCAAGTTCGATCCGCGGCGGTTGCTCGACCACAATCTTTGGCAAGTCGAGACCGTAGCTGCGCTGCAAGAACTCGCGGATTTGCTGAACAAGCCGACCTTCCAGATGACGATACAAGAGTCCCTCGAAGCGGTGGAGGAAAATAGTGATTGTAGCAGAGGCCGCGTGGCGCAGCGGTTTGACGGAGTGTGTACGCTTCCCTATGATGAAAAATCAGTCGTTCGTCGTTGGTCGTTCGCCGTAGGCCCTTCAAACGGCGAGATTGCCGGCAAAAGAAGAGGCGCTCGGGTAGTGCACACCCAAAGACCACGACCAACCAAGGACCGACGACAAGCCTTATGCGCATAGCCTATCTCGATTGTTTTTCGGGTGTCAGCGGCGACATGTTCATGGGCGCTCTGGTCGATGCCGGGGTGCCAGCGCTCTTGTTTGAACAGACGGTCGCGGCGTTGAATATCGGGGCTCGGCTGGAGATTTCGCGAGTCCAGCGAAACGGTATAAGTGCGACCAAAGTGGACGTTTACTCAAACGGCGAGAAAGATTTGCCGCGCGAGATGTACTGGGAGCAACAAACCCGGCAATCAGGGCATTCGCACCACCCTGGAGATGCACACTCCCACGCGCACCCGCACGAACCACAACCGGTTGCGTTGTTGGAACACAACTATGCGTTGCAGAACTCAGCCGCTGCGGGGGCGGAAACCACATCCCCGCGGCCCGTTCCTCACGAACATGGCCGCGGACTTATTGAAATCCGCGGTATTATCGGCAAGGCGGCGATCAGCGAGGCCGCTAAGAAGACCGCAATCGTGATCTTCGAAGCGCTTGGCACGGCAGAGGCCAAGATTCACGGCACCGACATTGAGCACATTCATTTTCACGAAGTCGGAGCAGTTGATGCCATGGTGGATATTGTCTGCGCCGCAGTCGGAGCCGAGGCGCTGGGCGTCGACGAAATCGTTTGTTCCCCGTTGAATGTGGGGGGAGGCACAGTGAAATGCGCCCATGGAACATTGCCAGTTCCGGCGCCGGCCACGCTGGAGTTGCTGAAAAATGCGCCACTGTATTCATCCGGGATTCAAGCCGAATTGGTGACGCCAACCGGCGCCGCCATCGTGAAAACGCTGGCAACACGATTCGCTCCGTTCCCGGCAATGAAAGTTGAAAAGGCCGGCTACGGAGCGGGAACTCGCGACTTCGCCGGACATGCGAATGTTGTGCGGCTCACTATCGGGGAAAGCCAGCAGAAGCTTTCGTCCGACATCTCGCAGAGCACCATTACCGTGCTCGAAGCCAACATCGATGACCTGAATCCGCAAATCTTCGGCTACGTGATCGATCGCTTTCTGCAAGAAGGCGCGCTGGATGTGTTTGGAATGCCGGTGCAGATGAAGAAGAACCGTCCGGGCATGCTGCTGACAGTTCTTTGCCGACCAGCGGATGCCGCGAAATTCACCCATCTGATTTTCGCCGAGACAACGACTCTAGGTGTGCGGCAGCGCGACGAACGGCGGCAAGCGCTCGCCCGGGAATGGGTAACCGTGATAACCCGCTGGGGCGATGTACGGCTGAAAGTCGCAAGTATGAATGGCGACATTACGAACTACGCTCCGGAATATGAGGATTGCCGCCGCATTGCTACGGAGCGCCACGTACCGTTGAAGGCTGTGTTGCAGGAGGCGCTGCGGCTTTACTTGAACGGCCAACGCTGAAAGTCATCAACCACAAAGGACACAAAGGTCCACAAAGGAAACTTAAAGCAGATCTTTGGTATCGCATCGCAGCGTGACTGCGCCCATGAGCAACAAATTTTACATTACGACGCCGATTTACTATGTGAACGCGCGGCCTCACATCGGCCATGCCTACACCACGATCGCCTGCGACGCGGTCGCGCGCCGGCAACGCATGCTGGGCGCGGACACGCATTTCCTCACCGGCACCGACGAGCACGGACAAAAAATTGAGCGGGCCGCGCAAGCTGCGGGCAAAACACCGCAGCAGTTCACAGACGAGGTTTCGGCGCAGTTCCGGGGACTGTGGGACCGGATGGGGATCACCTACGACGACTATATCCGCACCACCGAGGAGCGTCACAAAAAGCGAGTGCAGGAACTCTTCCGACGCATTCGTGACAACGGCCACATCTACAAGGGCACTTACACCGGCCAATACTGCGTGTTCGACGAACTCTATGTGGATGCGGTCGGACCCGGTGCGCCTTGCCCAGAGTGCGGACGTCCGACGGAAACGGTAAAGGAAGAGAACTACTTCTTCAAGCTTTCAACGTTTGCAGATAGGTTGTTGGACCTTTATACACAGCACCCGGACTTCATCCGACCCGAGACCCGGCGCAACGAGGTGATGTCATTCGTCCGCGGCGGCCTGCGGGATCTCTCCATCAGCCGCTCGACATTTTCCTGGGGCATTCCCGTACCAGACGATCCCAAGCATGTCATTTACGTGTGGCTGGACGCGCTGGCAAACTACATCACGGCGATCGGCTACGGATCTTCTCACAAGGCCGCGCAGGAAGCATTTCAGAAATACTGGCCAGCCGATCTGCAAATGATCGGCAAGGAAATAGTTCGCTTTCACTGCGTGTATTGGCCCGCGTTCCTCATGGCAGCGGAGCTTCCAATGCCCAAGAGCATCATGGCGCATGGCTGGCTGCTGTTCGAAGAAAGCAAAATGTCGAAGTCGCGCGGAAACATCGTGCGCACTGAAACCATTCTCGACGTGCTCGGCGCGGACGCGCTCCGCTACTTCCTGCTGCGCGAGGTTGTCTTCGGGCAGGATGGATCTTTTTCCTTCGATGCGCTGGTCCAGCGCTATAACGCAGATTTGGCCAACGGGCTCGGCAACCTCGCCAGCCGCACGCTGACCATGATCACGAGGTATTTTCACGGTGAGGTGCCGTATCCTTCAGCGGCGGTTTCCCAAAAAGCCGGGGATAGTGCTATCCCTGAAAGCGCGCGTAGGGTGATCGGGGAGTGTAACTCGCTTTTCGAGCAATACCAGTTCTCTCGTGCGCTGGAAATGGCGTGGGGTCTGGTGGCCGCAGTCGACAAGTATATTGTCGAAAATGAGCCTTGGGCGCTCGGCGAGAAACAGGATGAAGAAAGCCGCTCCCGCTTGGCCACGATTCTTTACACCAGCGCCGAAGCACTGCGCATCGTAACCGCGCTGGCGCACCCCGTGATTCCCGACGCAACTTCGAAAATCTGGACGCAGTTGGGGCTGGGCGATATTCGCAAGTTCCCTCTGTCAGATTTGAAGTGGGGACAACTTCAACTGGGCGCCAAGTTGGGTAATGTCGAACCCGTATTCCCACGCGCCGACAAAAGCGCAATTGAAAGGATGCAGAAGATGGAAGAGCAGCAACGAAACAACCCAAGCGCGACCGAAACGCCATCCGCTGCCGCGCAGCCAGTCGCAACTCCTGTTAACACGCAGGCAGCCGTGGCGCCTGCGGCGAAGCCCGCTACGCCGCTGCCCGACGGCAAGATCGGCATTGAGGATTTCGCGAAGGTGGAGTTGCGCGTAGGTCAGGTCAAAGCCGCCGAGAAGGTGAAAGGCGCCGACAAACTGCTACGCTTGGAAGTCGATCTGGGTACCGAAATTCGGCAGGTGGTGGCCGGAATCGCCGAATCGTACTCTCCCGAATTGTTGATTGGGAGGAAAGTGGTGATCGTGGCCAACCTCGCGCCCAGAAAACTCCGCGGATTGGAATCGAACGGAATGATCGTCGCCGCGTCACCAGAGGGCGGGAAGGCCGTGCTGGCAGGCTTCCTGGAAGATGTTCCCGTGGGTACGAGATTGAAGTAAGACCAAATTCTGACATCCGAATCGGACGGGCGAGTAGCCGTCACCACCCGAGTTGCACGTAACCACCAATGACCAACGACCAACGACCGATCTTCGTCGATTCCCACGCCCATCTCGAGATGGAGCAGTTCGATCCTGACCGCGCCGCCATGCTGCGGCGGGCTAAGGATGCGGGGATTGAAACCATTCTTGCCATCGGCAGTGGGACGGGCCCAGGGTCTCTCGACTGCGCCATCCAACTCGCCGAACAACACGAATTCATTTATGCCACCATCGGAATCCATCCTCACGAAGCCAAACTGGCCAGCGATGCCGATTTCGAGGAGATGGCGCAACTGGCAAAGCGGCCGAAGGTCATTGCCTGGGGCGAGATCGGGCTGGATTACTTCTATGACCATTCGCCCCGGGACGTGCAACAGCAAGCATTCGTGAAGCAATTGCAACTGGCGCAAGCTGCCAAGCTGCCGGTCGTAATCCACTGCCGCCCTTCTGCCGAAAGCGAAAACGCCTGGGACGACTGCCTCAAGCTTTTACAAGAACACTGGGCGCAGAGCGGACTGGGAGGCATCCTGCACTGCTTCACCGGAACCTGGGCGCATGCGACCCCGGCCCTCGATATGGGATTCATGATCTCGTTCGCCGGGAACGTTACGTTTCCCAAAGCGCAGCAGATACGCGAGACCGCAAAAAAAGCGCCCCTCGACCGCGTGCTCATTGAAACCGATTCGCCATTTCTAGCGCCTGTACCGCACCGCGGGAAGCGCAACGAGCCGTCTCTTGTGAAGGAGGTAGCGCGGCAACTGGGCGAATTGCGCGGCCTTACCACCGAAAATATCGGTTTGCGGACCGCGAAAAACTTCTACCGCTTCTTTTCGCTTCACGAAAAGCTAAACTCCATTTAGCTTGTTAAGAGCATCTTTCCGGTAAACTACGTAATCTACTAAATAGACGCTGACGATCATGCCAGAGAACACTTTTGACATTGTAAGCAAGCTCGACCTGCAGGAAGTCTCGAACGCCATGCAGCAGGCCCTGAAGGAAATTCATACCCGCTTCGACCTGAAAGATTCGAAGTCGAACATCGAACTCGAAGGCAAAGACGCCATAAATTTGCACTCGATTGACGAATATAAACTGAAGGCCGTCACTGAGATCTTTCAACAAAAACTGGTGAAGCGCGGCGTCTCACTGAAAGGCCTCACATACGGCCCCGTGGAACCCGCCGCCGGGGGTACGGTGAAACAAAAGATCACCATGCAGCAGGGTATTCCCATCGAGAAGGCGCGGCAGATCGTAAAGGTAATCAAGGATTCCAAGAAAAAAGTGAATGCTTCGATCCAGGGCGATTTGGTGCGGGTGAGCGGGAAGGATCGTGACGCGCTGCAGGAGATTATTGCGCTGCTGCGCGGGCAGGATTTCGGTATTGATACGCAGTTCACGAATTATCGGACAAACTAGAGGTCTTCTGCGATTCTACGGTTGAGGCTTGGGAATTGGGAACAAACCGATTGAGCACGCCGGCCACCATTAACGGGAAGGAAATCTTCGAGTTGTTGCGTGGCGATCTATCGGCCATCGAGCGCGAGTTCGGGCGCGATACCGTCTCCGGCGTGGGGGCAATCACCGAGATTGGAGAATATCTGCGTAGCGGCGGAGGCAAGCGCATTCGCCCCATGCTGCTGTTGCTGTCTGCCAAGCTCTTCAACTATCCGGGACGTGGCGCCATCAAACTGGGCGCGGTCGTGGAAATCATTCACACCGCCACGCTTGTTCACGACGACATCATCGACGAAGCCCAGACCCGTCGCGGCCGTCCCGCTGCCAACACGCAATGGGGGAACTCCAAGTGTGTGCTGGCCGGCGATTGGCTGTACATGCAGGCCTTCAAGATCGCCGTGCAGGAGCGCAACTTCCGCATCCTGGACACGCTCATCGACCTCACTCAACAGATGGTCGAAGGTGAATTGCTGCAGATGGAGAAGCTGGGCAAACTGATTTCCTCGGACGAGCACTTCGATCTGATCTTCCGCAAGACCGCGTGCCTGTTCTCTGTATGCATGCGAATTGGGGCGATTCTAGGCGGGGCAACTCCAGAGCAGGAAGAAAACCTGGCGCAGTACGGCCGCGATCTCGGCATGGCGTTTCAAATTGTGGATGACGTGCTCGACCTGACCGCCTCGGAGGACGTACTGGGCAAGCCCGTGGCCAGCGATCTGCGGGAAGGTAAGGTTACGATGGCGGTCATTCATGCGCTCGAACGCTGCACTCCGAAAGAGCGCGAGCGCATCGACAGGGTGGTGCGGGAGCGAGCCTTCGATGGCGTGACTCACGGAGAAATCCTCGAGATTCTGAATCGCTACGGCTCAGTCGAAGCTGCCAACGCTCAGGCCACGCAGTACGCCGCGCTGGCGCGAAATGCGATCTGCAATTTCCCCGATAGCGAAATCAAGCGAGCCTTGCTGTGGGCCCCGGAATTCGTGGTGGCGAGGGAGAAATAGTTTAGGGCCTTCTATTCGCCACACCCAGCATCTCAAACCTTCCCCCTTTCAACAGCGGCCCCGACCCGATAAACGCCCGTGCCGGCAACTCCTTCGAAAAGCGTTTCACATAGGCGGCGTTGAAGCGCTCCCACAGCAAAACATCGGGCGAGAAGACCTGCACCCAGACCAGATCGTCCATACTCATCCCGGCAGCGGCCAGAACAGCCTCGAAACCGTTGAACAACAGTCGGAGCTCCTGGTCGACGTCTTCTGGAGCGACCCCGGTCGCGGGATCAATGCCAATCCGTCCGGAAAGGTAAAGAGTGTCGCCTACCAGCACCGCATCGCTGAATGGCAGAGGTGCCTTGCGGTCGGGCAGATTGATATAGCGCCGTGCAGTTTTGGCTTTTGGTGACATTTCGATTATTGTTCCTCTTGGGGACTTTGAATCGCCCTGACAAGGCAGTTTATCTAATTACCTCAGTGTAACGCGCCGACGATGAACAATTTTCTCTCACTAATCGCGCATCACGGATACCTTCTCATCTTCATCATTGTGCTGGCCGAGGCCATCGGACTACCGGTTCCAGCAGCGGTGGCGTTAGTGGCCGGAGGCGCTGCCGCGGCAGCCGGAACTTTGAGCGTACCCAAAGTGCTGATTCTCGCCTTGGTTGGGATGCTCATCGGGGACACGCTGCTATTTGTCCTCGGCCGCTACATGGGCTGGCGCCTTCTAGGCCTGCTGTGCCGCCTATCCGTCAATCCCGAGTCCTGCATTCTGCGCTCCGCCGAGTCGTTTTACAAACGCGGGAAGACCACACTCTTGATCGCGAAGTTTATTCCCGGCGTCAATACCATGGCTCCGCCGCTGGCCGGCAGTATGAAGATGCGTCCCCAGCAGTTTCTCCGGCTCGATGCTGCTGGCGCGTCGCTGTATATCCTGGCCTATGGCGGGCTAGGTTTTTTATTCCGTGATTTTCTGGCGGCAATCACGCGTGGATTCCAAACGGCCAGCCACGTGTTTGGAGAAGTTCTCCTGGTTGCCGCGATTGCCTACGTCGCTTACCGAATCTGGCTCTACGACAAAAACAAAGTGTACCGCGTGGTGCCACGCGTTCAAGTCGAAGAACTGGCCCGCAGGCTGGCTACGGAAGAAAAAGACAAGGTTTTGATCCTCGACGTCCGCAGCCATGGCTACTACGACGCCGGCGCGGCGCGCATCAAAGGATCGATCCGAATCGAACCGAACAACCTTTCCGAGGAGCTCAAGACTCTTCCGAAAGACAAGGACATTTACCTCTACTGTACTTGAGCACGCGAAGCGACCAGCGCCCGGGTGGCGCTGCAATTAAGAGAAAAAGGATTCAACGCGTTTGTGATCGTAGGGGGAGTGGCGGCTTGGAAGAAGGCAGGTCAGCCGCTGGAGCCGGTGCCCCACGACGACCTGGTGAAGCTGCCATCATTCGTATAGTGACTGCCTCGCGCGCGCCTGAAGCCTTCTATACTGCTTCTGATGGCCTCCCATAGCGAAGTCGAAATCAAGTTTCGCGTCGGCGATGTACCCGCGCTCCATCGGCGGCTGCGAAAGTCAGGCTTTCATCTGCTGACCCGAAGCACCCACGAAGTGAATACTCTTTACGACCTGCCGGGACAGGTTCTGCGCAAACGCGGAGAGTTGCTTCGACTGCGCAAGTACGGATCTGATTGGCTGCTGACTCACAAGGCCAAAGGCAAGGCAGGACGTCACAAGACGCGCGTGGAAAATGAAACCCACATCGCAGATGGCGGCAGGATGGAAGCCATCTTGCTTGCTCTCGGATTTGCTCCAACCTTTCGCTACGAAAAGTTCCGTGCGGAATGGAGCGACGGCAAAGGGCAGGTGGTCGTGGACGAGACCCCGATCGGAAACTTCGGCGAGATCGAAGGGCCCGCGCGCTGGATTGACAGCACCGCGCAGGTTCTGCAAATCCCCCGCACCGACTACATCACCGCAACCTACTCCGACTTGTTCTTTCAGTGGAAGCAGCAAACCGGAAGTCCGGCAAACAAGATGACGTTTAGCGCCATCCGCACGAGAACGTCCCGCCGCTAAGGGCGGAGACGATGTGACCGCAAGTCGTTTCGGCTCGACCCACTGCGCACCAAACTAACTAACAAGTTTGATAACGCAGCGCATGTTACTCTTTTTCTGCTCTGGTTTCGCTCCCCCAGCGCGTGGCTGTGAACAAAGACAATTTCCGGCGCCTTCTGCGGACGGTGGAAGCTCTCTCCGATCTCGGCCCCGAGATGACGGCCGAGCGCGAGTTCCCTCAGACCGCCCGCGCTATGTTGTCTGCCTCCATTGAAGCTGGCGGCGCTCGCGAAGGTGCGCTCTTCACCTACAGCGACAGGCCCTCCCTGCTCACCTCCGTTGCCGCCGAGGGTTTCACCTTGATGCCGGAACCTGCCGTGATCCCGCTTCTGCCGCGACATGTGCACGCTCTCACTTCATCGCGCGAATCCGTGGTCTTGGATCCCGGATCCTACGACATTTATCTAAGCGCCAATGGGAACGTGGCACCCGAACTCTTCAAGTGCATTGTCTCTCTGAAAGTCGGCAGCAAACTTGTAGGCATCATCGCTCTGGGCCGTCGCGATGGGGATGGCCTCTACGATTCTGGCGAACTCGAGGCCCTGGACTTGCTCTCCCACTACGTGGCGCTCGCCATTCACAATCATGCGCTGACCCAGACTCTGGCTCAGCGCGTCTCAGAAAATCTGCGGCTCATGGCGTCCGTGCATGGCTTCTACGACAACGCGCTGGAAGCTTTTGCTACCGCTATCGACGTGAAGCATGTCAATATTCACGGACACTCGTTACGCGTCGGACGCTACGCTTCCGCCATCGGCGAAGCCATGAATATGGATCCCAGTGAGATTGCGGCGCTTCGCTCAGCCGGTTACTTACACGATATTGGGAAGGTTGCAGTGGACAAGCGCCTCTTCGGCAAACCCACGTCCCTTGATGCCGAAGAGTTCCGCGAAATGGCCGACCACACAATTGTGGGGCACCAGATTGTGAGTGGTGTGCAGTTTCCCTGGCCCCGCATCCCGGAGATCGTGCGCTGGCATCACGAGCGCAGCGACGGTTCGGGCTATCCCGACGGATTGCTTCTCGAAGACTTGCCCATGCACGTCCGCATCGTCGGCGTGGCCGATACCTTCGACGCTATGACCAGCGAGCGCCCTTACCGTGAGCGTCTTTCGCTCGGCAGTACGCTGAATGAAATCGTGCGCCTGACCCCACAAAAGTTCGATCCCAATGCCGTACACGCCCTGCTCCTCCAAGTCCGCCGCGATACCGTCGGCAGCAATCGCACCCCTTTCCTTCAAGATCGTATGGGTGACGATATTGCAGCCGCCGACGTCGATCAACTCGCCGCCGGCCTGCAGCACAAGATGAGCCACGGCCGCCTGTACTTGACCTAGGGAGAAGCCCCTCCATCTCCACCGTTGGCTCGCTAAAGTTCCTGCCAGCCACGCCGATAGTTAATCTGTACCAACCTTCTTTCCTTCCTATGTTCGATCGAAAACCAAAGGGGTGATATGGCAACAGCGATGGAGTGTAGATATGAGGCCCTGGCCCAGCAATCCGACGCGCTGCAGATTATCTTCGAGAGCCTTCCCTGGGGCGTGATCGTCGCCGATCGGGATGGCAGACTGTTATTCTCCAACCCGGCCGCGGGACGGATATTAGGAATCGACATCTGTGAAGCTCTGTCCGGTAACTCTGCCTCTCTCGACGGGTGGTACCTTCCTGATCAGATCTCGGTCTTGGCCCCCAATCAATTGCCCTTGGTGCGCGCCATGCGCGGGGAGGAAGTTATCGATGAACTTATCTTCGTGCGCAACTCCCAACCCGGAGTGTGGATCCGAGTAAACGCATGGCCCCTCAAGGACTCCTCCGGGCTGATCTCCGGAGGAGTCTTGATGTTTCACGATTTCACTCAGAGCCGCGAGGCTATCCAAACTTTTCTCCTGCTTTCGCGGGCTGTCGAACAGACAGCTGACAGCGTCGTCATCACCGACACGCAAGGTGTCATCCAATACGTGAATCCAGCCTTCGAAGCGACTACCGCCTACGGACGAGATGAAGCCCTGGGTAAGACCCCGCGAATTTTGAAGTCGGGATTGCATGATGCGGAGTTCTACCGGCAAATGTGGGAGCGTTTCGCTCAAGGACTCCCCTTCAAAGGGATGGTGATCAATCGCAAGAAGACCGGAGAACTCTACTGGGCGCAACAGACGATCACATCGATACGCGACGAATCCGGCCACCTGACCCACTTCGTCTCCGTGTCCCAGGACATCACCGAGATCAGAAAAAAACAGGAGCAGGAGTTCCAGTTACAACTGGCTCGCGCCGTGCAGCAAGGTTTTTATGCGGCCGCACCGACCCTAGCAGGCTTCGACATTGCAGCGTCGGCGCATCCCGCTGACGAAACAGGAGGAGACTATTTCGATTTCATCTCCATGGACGATGGCTCGCTTCTGATCGCCGTAGCCGATGCCAAAGGTCATGGCTTTAGCTCCGCCCTGGTCATGGCCCTCACCCGTGCCTACGTGCGCTGCTTCGCCGCCATGCAATTGGATCTCGATGACATCCTGGCGCGCGTCAACCAAATGTTGCTAAAAGACCTCGAACACGGCCATTTCGTCACCCTGCTGCTGGCTCGACTGAATCCTCATCATCGGACTCTGGCGTACGCCAGCGCGGGCCATGCCCCTGGCTTTGTGTTTCGAGACTCGGGAAATCTGAAGTGCACCTTAGATAGCACGGGACCGCCGCTCGGCCTGTTTCCCGGAAGCAAGTTCCTCTTGCAACCGGCAATCCGCCTCGATCGGGGAGAGATCGCAGTGTTTCTCACGGACGGGATTGCCGAGTCCACCACACCCGATGGCCGCGAATTTGGCTCCCAGCGTGTCCTTGACTACGTGCAGGCCCACAACCTCGATTCGGCCTCGAACATCGCCGACGGCATCTATCAAGCAGCTCGGACGTTCGTGCAAGGCGATCCCCAGGACGACGACATCACCTCGGTCATCATCAAATCCGACCGAGCGGAGTAGGCCGTCTCATCCTCGGGGTGCGAAAATAACCCTCTTGCCAGCAACTTTTTCCCGGTGCCGGGTTGATAATTCTAACGACCTCTCTGTGTCCATATGAAGGTGGGACGCTTCCAAGTCGGCCTCGCACTCTTGCTCGCCTTGCTAGGAACCGCCGTCTTCGCGCAACTGGCGTTGGCCAAGAAAAAAGAGAAACCAACCGCTGTCCAGATGGACCCGCGGAAACAGCCCGTGCACGCGCTCAACCGGCTGACATTCGGTCCGCGACCGGGCGACGTTGATCAAGTGATGGCGATGGGCGTGGACAAGTGGATCGACCAGCAGCTTCATCCCGACAAGATCGACGACGGCGCGCTCGATGCCCGCCTTTCTCCCTTCCGCACGTTGCGCATGAACACGCGCGAGATTGTTGAGAACTTCCCCTCTGACCAAATGATCAAGGCGATTGCCGATGGAAAGCGGTCACTCCCGTCCGATCCCCTGAAACGCGCCGTCTATCAGGCCCAGCTCGATCGCTATCAGAACCGAGAAGAACGGAAACAGGAAACCGCCAGCACCGCTCCCACCGCGGCCAAGTCCGACACAACGGCTGACGACGAACGCTTCCTCCGCCTGCAAGCGCGCATTGACGCGGATCAAAAGGTCGAGGATCTCCTCGACATGCCTCCGGATGAGCGCATGAAATCGCTCCTCAAGTTGTCGCCGGAAGAACAGCGCGGTGTAACCAACTCGCTGCAGGGCGACAAACGGGACGAGTTTCTGGAGGGAATGAATCCGCGACAGCGCGAAACCGTCGACGCGCTCAACCATCCCCAGCAGGTCGTCAACAACGAGCTCGTCGAAGGCAAGTTGCTGCGCGCCATCTACAGCAATCGCCAGTTGCAAGAGGTGATGACCGATTTCTGGTTTAACCACTTCAACGTCTTCCTCGGCAAGGGCGCCGATCACTATCTGCTGACCAGCTATGAGCGGGATGTCATTCGCCCTCATGCGCTAGGCAAATTTGAAGATTTGCTGGTCGCAACTGCACAAAGTCCCGCCATGCTTTTTTATCTCGACAACTGGCTGAGCGTCGGACCAAACTCCGACGTTGCGAACGGTATTCCCCCGCGAGCCAATAACAATTGGAGGCGGCGAGTCAGGAACAACGGCCGGACGAATCAATCCAAAGGCAAACGCAGCGGCCTGAACGAAAACTATGGACGCGAGTTGATGGAGCTGCACACTCTCGGCGTCAATGGCGGCTACACTCAGCAGGATGTCACCGAGGTAGCCCGCGTCTTCACCGGATGGACCCTGAAGCAACCCCGACAAGGCGGCGGCTTCACTTTCGAAGAACGCACCCATGAGCCCGGAGACAAGATCGTGCTAGGCCACCGCATCAAACCAAGAGGCGAGAAGGAAGGCATGGAAGTCCTGCGCATCTTGGCTCATCATCCTTCGACAGCAAAATTTGTTTGCACCAAGCTGGCCGTTCGCTTCGTCTCCGACGATCCTCCGCAGCCCTTGGTCGACCGCATGGCACAAACATTCCTGAAAAAAGACGGCAACATCCGCGAAGTGCTCAAGACCATGCTTGATTCTCCGGAATTCTGGGCGCCCGAAGCATATCGCGCCAAGGTGAAAACTCCGCTTGAGTTCGTGGTCTCAGCCGTGCGCGCCAGCGGAGCCGAAGTCACCGACGCCATGCCCCTTGCGCGCCAGCTTCAAAACATGGGCATGCCGCTCTTCGGAATGCAGCCTCCAACCGGCTATTCCATGAAGGCCGATGCCTGGGTCAATTCCTCCGCGCTCTTAGGGCGCATGAATTTTGCACTGGCCCTGACTTCAGGAAAAGTAAAAGGCATACAAGCAGATTCGGTTCCAGTACGAAATGACGATCCGCAACAAACCCTGGCCACACTGGAGAACAGTCTGCTGGCAGGAGACGTCTCCAAACAAACGAACGACGTCATCACTGCGCGCCTGCAAGATCCCAAGCTAAGCCACCGTAAGCTGGATGATCCAGCCCGGTCGCCGGACATCAGCCTGATCACAGGTTTACTGTTAGGATCGCCAGAGTTTCAAAGAAGATAACTGAGAACCGAGAACAAAGAACTGGGAACTGGGGTTCAAGAAATCATGTCCGCCCTGGAAAAAAGAGCTAACTGTAGGCGCGGGTCCCGTACGGACCCGTGAGAATTTAATAATTGGGCATAGTTTCCTGAGTAACCGCGCGGATATTAAACCCGAGGAGAAATCAAATGTCGATCACAAGGCGCGTATTCTTGAGAAACGGCAGCCTCGCCGTCATCGGCACCGCGGCCATTCCAGCATTTCTCACTCGAGCGGCCATCGCTGACGAGTCGCTGGGCGGAAAAAATAAGCGCCTGGTCGTCATCTTCCAGCGTGGCGCAGCCGACGGCCTCAACATCGTCGTACCCCACCACGAGCGCGCTTACTATGCGATGCGGCCGTCTATCAACATTCCCCGCAATGCCGTACTTGATCTCGACGGATTCTTCGGACTCCACCCTTCGCTCTCACCCTTCCAGCCCCTGTGGAAACAGCGTCACTTGGCAATTGTTCATGCTGCGGGGTCCCCAGACCCTACCCGCTCCCACTTCGACGCGCAGGACTTCATGGAATCCGGCACGCCCGGCCTGAAAGCCACCGAAGACGGCTGGCTGAACCGAAGTTTACATTCGTTGCCTGGGCATTCAACCGACCAGTCTGCATTTCGCGCCATCGCCCTCGGGCCGTCCTTGCCACGAATTCTTTCCGGGAGCGAGCGTGCAGTCGCCATAAATAACATCAACGATTTCGGCGTGGGCGGAAACACTCCCAAAGCCACGCCCAACGCCAATACCTTCGAAGCCATGTACGAGCACTCGGTTGATTCCGTTCTGCAAGGCACCGGCCAAGAGACCTTCGACGCAGTAAAGATGCTGAAGTCTGCCGATCCCGCGAAGTACAAGCCCGCAGCCGGCGCCGACTATCCCAACGGACGCTTCGGCGACAGCCTCAAGCAGCTTGCCCAACTCATCAAAGCGAATCTCGGAGTTCAAGTCGCGTTCGCCGACATCGGCGGCTGGGACCATCACGTCAACGAAGGCAGCACGCAAGGCCAGATTGCCAACGTTCTCCACGAGTTCTCCCAATCGATCGCCGCCTTCTGGATCGATCTCGGCAATCTGGCCGAAGACACCGTCGTTGTGACCATGTCCGAGTTCGGCCGCACCGCCCGCGAAAACGGAAACCGCGGCACCGACCACGGTCACGCCAACGTAATGTTCGTAATGGGTGGCCCAGTCAAAGGCGGCAAGGTCTACGGACGATGGCCGGGGCTCGATCAATCCCAACTCTACGAAGGCCGAGATCTACCGTGACCACAGACTTCCGCCAAGTCCTCGGCGAAGCGGTCTACAAGCATCTGGGAAACAAATCGCTGGATCAGGTGTTCCCAGGCTTCGAGAATCAACCAGGAAAATTCTTGAAGTATTTGGGGTAAGGGCGTTTTCACTACCGAGCTTGGTTTAATCCTCTTCGCGTCTGGGGAACCGATGCCTCAGAGCGGCTACGAATACACCGTCCGCCTTCTCGGACACCATCTCCAACGGCGAAAATCCCCGCCGCCAAGCCAGCCACAAAGTCGTAACCACCAGCGCAATCGTGATCGCTATGTTCGGCCATGAGTTCAGTGGCCATTGTCCGTGCCAGGTCAACTCCAGCGCCGACGAAAATGGCTTCAGATAAGGTATCGGCCATTGGTCTCCGTCAGGTCCGCGAGAGCCCGCAATATCTTCCAATAGGTGCAGATGGAAGCTGACAAACCCAAGCAGTCCCGTTTTCCAGCGTTGGTGCCCGAGCGCAAATGAGACGGCGGCGATCACCAAAGCGAAGGCCAGGGTGTGCAAGGAATGGTGATAAAGCGAGAACCACAACAGGGGGTGATTAGAATTTCGCGTCAGCAACTCCGGAATGATTCCCAGTCCATCGATGTCTGGGGCGACCGAAGCCAGGGTTACCAAAGCCCGATCTCTGCGGTCTAGCCGCGCGCAGTTAGCAAAAACCCATCCTGTAAGAAAGTGAGTGACGGGGCTCATGTTTCTGAGTCGGACAGATTTCTACAACTCAATCATCACGTCGCCGCTTTCGATTCTTATCGGATACACAGCAACCTTCGCAGTGGGATTGTGCACCGCCTCGCCAGTCTTCGGATCCCATTGCCAGCCGTGCCACGGGCAAACCAGCTTGTCGCCTTCGATGACGCCTTGTCCAAGCGGCCCGCCGCGGTGCAGGCAAACGTTGTCCATGGCAGTGATGGTCCCATTCACGTTGGCAACGCAAATGACCTTATCGCCACAAGGAAATTCCCTGGCTTCGCCTTCAGGAGGAAGTTCGGATTGCGTGGTGAGCTTAGTGAGCATTCAGCACTCAGCATTCAGTCGTGGAGATTTACCGAGTGCTGATTGCTGACCGCTACTTCGGCTGCAGCGTCTGCGCGATCATGACCTGCCGCTTGAAGTTCTCCACCATATTCTGATCCAGCCGCACTTCAGTGGGTTTTTTCGCCAGCGTCATCTGATCGATCTTGTCCTGCAATTTCAACAGCGCGTAAAAAAGATTTTCGGGACGCGGCGGACATCCGATCACGTACACATCCGTCGGCACGATTTTATCCACGCCTTGCAACACGGCATAGGTATTGAACGGGCCGCCAACTGATGAGCAAGCTCCCATCGAGATCACCCACTTGGGATCGGGCATCTGGTCATAGATTCGTTTCACCACGGGAGCCATTTTCAGCGTCACGGTGCCCGCCACGATCATCAGATCGCTCTGCCGCGGGCTGGGACGAAACACCTCCGAGCCAAAGCGTGCGATGTCGAATCGCGCCGTCGAAGACGCGATCATTTCAATCGCGCAGCAAGCCAAACCAAATGTCATGGGCCACACCGCCGACTTCCGCGCCCAGTTGAAGACGTAGTCCACGGTAGTGATCAGAAAGTTTTTCTCGAATTTGTTCTGCAGCCAAGCCATTAGGCGTCCTCGCGCTCCCGTTGATTCGCATCCGGCCGCACACAGTTGTGGCCGGAGCATTTTCGTCTTCTTCCAGTCATTTCAAGTCTAGGGATGAGCCCGACGAGTGTCAATGTGGATCAGGGGTACTACGACCCGAGGGGATTTTGCTACACCCCGGAACGCATGCGTGCGAATGCGGGCGGGGCCGTTGATCACGTACTCGCACCCTTACATTAGGGAATAGCCTCGATTGGCGAACGCGCCGAAGTAAATGCATTCTGCCCAAGGGGGCTGCAGGTACTTCGCCACAATCCAAATGGACAATCGTCCAATCCTTGGACAAGAAAAAATAATCCACCTCGCGTTTTTTTCTTGACATCCTCAATTCATCAGCAGTAACGTGTGAGGCAATTTAGTACCAAGAGTGAAACCGTCTTTCTTCTTAGACCAATAGCTACAGAACCCAGGGAATTCAAAATTTGTGCCGTGAGCGGTGGGAACTGTGCGCTTGCCATTCGGAGTTTGCGGTCCTGCAGCGACCCCGGACGTAACAGACGCAAGTTGTGCGCAGAAACTGTGTGACGGATGGACGGATGTGTTACGCAGAACGAAGTCGCTTCATTTTGGTAACTGACAGACTCGGTTTTGTGAGGAGCGGGGTTATGCAGATATCGAAGACCTTGTTGGTTCAGTGGTTTTTCCTCGGCAGTTTGGTTTGGGCGGGTTCGCCTTCGCACCAGTTCACATAGCCGCCCAACAGGGCGACAAAGCGGTGTGGACACTAAACGCTGGGAACCCTACGCTCGCGGCCTCGTCTGCATGGGTGGACGCGAGCGCCTTTTGCGGCTCCAACGGAACGAACAGTTGTGGCAGCGTTGATTTCTGCTCGATGGTCTCCCAAGCATTGACGCAGCTTCTAACGGTTTCGCCCGCTGGCGGTGTCGTGGATGCACGCGGTGTTCTTCAAGTTCCTGCCGTGGGTGGCGGGTCTGTAGCGTGTAACAGTAACCCGTTCTCGCCGCTTCAACAAACGAATGGGTTCCCGATCACGATCTTCTTGCCACCATACACGATCCAACTCGATCCGCTTAGCGGCGTGCCAGGCACCGGGACGTGGACTCTTCCCAGCATGTCCGACTTGTTGGTACGGGATTGCAAACCATCTTGCTAGGGTCCCTTAACTGCTGTTCGGGAGCCATGATCGAAATGGGGCCGCCTCCGGGCCAAGGCAATTCGTGTCCGTCCACTCCCTATACAGGGATCGCGATTGAGCATTTGGAGTTGCAAACGCAAGGTTCGTATGGTGGGATCGAGAATGAGTGTGCGGGTCCCTCAAGTTACGTGAATGATGTGAAAATTACCGGTTATGCGCCTACGTGCGTCTCCGGAGGGACAACATGCCTCAATGGAAATGGCCTCACAATAGGGCCGGGAGCCACCAATTCCGGACCATATACCGATATCCAGGTCATTGCTGTTCCAGGCAAAAACAACTGTGGGCCATTTCCGGCGACTCATCTCAATTGTGTGCTCGTCGAAACGCAGACTCGGAGAATTCATGGGTTCACCTGTTTGGGCAACAGCACAACCGGAGCTAGCGATGCCGCGATACTGGTTAACGGAAGTAACAACTCTATCGAAGATATCCACATAGAATCTTTTTACGACGGCGTCGGACTCGGTAACACTAATTCGTCCGCGATCGGCAACATTTTCGTGTCGAACATTGAGGCCGGCGACACCTTCGGGTGCACCAACGGCGCTGTGGCCAATGCGGTTCACGTATATGGGTCTGTAAACGATGCCGCGCTTTTCGGGATTTCAAACGGCCCTTCTCCCGACTTATTAAATACGGCACCGATCAGCATCCGGGACGAAGAAACGGGAGCAATCATCCAAGGCTGTAAGACAGCGGGCTGTGTGAATCCTATTACAAGCGGGCTCTACATTCTCGGCGGACCAGACGGCGGAAGTACTGGCGAGTATTCCAGATTTGCCGTTAACCCCGCAAATCCGACTCTCTATGGTTCCAGCAGCACAATTGTATCGACTTGGGGAGCAGGCAACCCTACCGGCACCGTACAGGGCACAACGTGCTACACGCCCGGAGCACTCTATTCCTTCACAGGAGCCGGCGCTGGAAATGAGTCAGTCTACGTTTGCACGTACGCTTCCTCCGGGGGCGAAACGTGGCAAGCAATCCCGCAGTAGGAGATAAGGGGAGAATTCGTCATGCACAAAATAGCAGAAACAAAGTTGTTTCGAGTGCTGGATTTCGCGGTGGGCGTCGTCGTCGCGGTCACGCTGGCAATAACCGCGAGTGCCCAGAACCCACAGACTCCTGAGGGATGGAATGCCAGCGTCTTTTCGGGCACCGGCAATAATGTCATGCCCTCTCCATCGTATGCTGTGGTTGACGCAACCCAGTTCGCGGGAAGCGATGTCTGCACGATGATTAACAATGTGTTCTCTCAATCACACTATAACGGGAACACCTCGAATGGCATTGTGGTTGATGCGCGGGGAGTCCCGAGTTCAGCGCTCAACTGCAGCAGCGGCACAAACCCCTGGAGCAATCTCATCAGCAGTGGAACCTCGAGCTTTTGGAATATAGTGCTGCTGCCCGCCGGGACGATCCAGATCCAGGCGACATGGACGATGCCTAATTGGACGCACTTGATTGGGCAAGGACCGAACTCTACCGTGATCCAGGCTGCGTCGGGATTCGGCTCAGACATGATCGACATGGGTCAGGCAAGCGGCCTCCCTTGTTCTTCCCTGCCAGACTGCCCCGGTATCGTCATCGAGCACCTGGGTCTTAAGGGCAGCGGGGCAGCGAATGGCGGATACGGTATCGTGAACTGCTGCGCACAGGAACAAAGTCGCGTCAACGATGTTTCCATCAGCAATGTGAAAACCGGCCTATGGCTGAGCGATAGATACGCGGAGAATTCAGGCCCGTACAGCAATCTCACGATTTCGGGGGTCAATACTTGTTTGGCTATTGGGCCGGCAATGACAGCGGTGAGCGGCCTCAAGACAATGATAAACAGCCGAGGAGTACATGGAATGACGTGTGCTGTGAATGGCAACAGCCCCGCAGCGATCACAATCGACGGCCCCAACAACAGCTTGGAAGATATCTCCATCTCGACATCTTCATCGGGTGTTGATGGAATTCTGATCGGCGCTCAAGGGCCGGCTCAGGGCAACACATTGCTTAACATCCAGGGCAGTGGGCTCCAGAACGTGATCCATATCAGCAACCATACAAATGGTGGCACCACCGGCGGATTAGGAAGCTGCCCGTACTATACCTCCAACACTGTCTACAACGTGTGCGATCTGACGATTCTTGGGGTAGCTCGTTTCAGCGGAACCAACACCGTACAGGACGACCTGTGGTGTTGCTCCAACAGCGCGAGCATTACAGACACTACTCTCGCGATGTACACGCTCGGTGAGATTGTGATCGATGGGCCAAGCAACAATTTGAACAACATCGGACTCTCGCGCTATACCACCGCCACGGCCAGCGCAAACACGAACGCCACGCCTTGGCTGGTTGGTGCCACAGCCCCCACGGGCACTAGCTGTAAGGTTGGCACTCTGTATAGCTGCACCGGGAGTTCATGTGCGGGGGCCCTCTATGAATGTTTGGGAGGGGGCACAACCTGGAAGATCATCCAGTAGTCGAAAGACTCTAGCCGCAAGAGCTATCAACCACGACTGGGCATATTTTATGGACAAGCGCCACCATTCCGAACTACCATCGCCAAAGTCGGCGCGGGTGCTGCCTTCCCTCGGCAACGCGGCTAATTCCGTTCGGAGATGGTTTCTGGCTATGAACCCCAAGGTACAAATACGGATTATTCGTCGCTCGATTGTTTTGGTCGTGATGGTTTGTTCTCTGGCTTCCGCCGCCTCGGCCCAGTGGAACGAAAAGGTGCTTTACAGCTTCCAGGGCGGCACGGATGGCCAACTGCCGGGAGGGGGCGTGGCCTTCGACAAGACGGGCAATCTGTATGGTGTAACCATCGAAGGCGGATCGACTGCCTGTCCTCCGGGGTGGTGCGGCACGGTTTACGAACTGAGTCCGCCCGCGCGGAAGGGCGGCGCTTGGACGGAGACGCTGCTGTATGTGTTCAAGGGACACAACCAGAACGACGGATCGAGTCCGTCGGGCGCCCTCATCGCCGACAGTGCGGGGAACTTCTACGGAGTCACAAGCTACGGCGGCAGTGGTCCATGCGTGTTGTTCGGGACCGCGACCGGATGCGGCACGGTATTCGAGCTTTCGCCGCCCGCGCAAAAGGGTGGGGCATGGACGGAAACTGTGCTCTACAACTTCCAGGGCGGCAAGGATGGCGATCTTCCCACCGGGCCTCTGGTGTTCGACAAAGCGGGCAGCAGCCTATACGGAGCGACGGAGTTCGGTGGAGGCAAGGGCACGACTTGCGATGCGTTCTACGGCGGCAATTGCGGGACGGTGTTCAAACTGAGCCCGCCGAAGCAGAAGGGCGGCAAGTGGACGGAGAAAGTGCTGCACAGCTTTGCAGGGGTCGCACAGGGGAAGCAGTATGGCGACGGGGCAGTACCGAACGGCGGATTGATCGTGAACAACGAGAGCGCGGTGTATGGCACGACTGCGATCGGCGGCAATCAGATCTGTCGAAACGGGCAAGGACAACCCATTGGCTGCGGAACTGTGTTCCGACTGCATCCCCCGGGTAAGGCAGGCGGCGTTTGGATAGAAGGGATACTCCACCGTTTCCGAGGCTATCCTAACGATGGCGAACTGCCATCAGCGGGCTTGATTCTCGATTCAGGAGGAACCCTGTACGGGACAACAACTGGAGGCGGCAATCAGGCTGAGGGCACAGTATTTGCCCTGAAGCAACCGAAGGAGAGAAGCGGACCGTGGGGGGAGAGCCTGCTGCACCAGTTTACCGCCGGTAGCGACGGCGCCGTGCCGATTGCGCCGCTAACCCTGAACGCAGTTGGCGCACTTTACGGAACCGCTAGCATCGGCGGTGCGGTAGGAGGCGGCACCTTGTTTCAGCTCATGCTAAGCCCCAAACGTCATACGTGGAGATTTGATGCGGTCTACACGTTCAAGGGATCTCCTGATGGCTCATACCCAGCCAGCGGGCTTACTCTGGGCCCCTCAGGCAGCTACTATGGCTCGAGTCAGCAGAGCGGCAACACAGGGCAGAATTGCGGTCGCCTTGGATGCGGTACCGTATTCGAAAGCGCGCCGTAGGCAACACACCGCGAGAGACAACGCGAAGAGTGATGTGGAAAGGGGAGAAGATCATGAAGAACAATACGACAAAAGCAGCAATTCTGCTGGGAATCGTCGCTTTGGTTGCCTCGGCTCTGGTATCTCCAAACAGAGCCGAAGGGCAGTCGGCGGGCAACAACGCTGTCTACAACTCTTCGGGAACCTGCTCTCCAAAGTGCGCGGCATCTACAGCCTTCATCGATGCTAGCGTGCTGTTCCAAAGCGACATTTGCACCACGATTTACAACATTCTCCAACCCGTGACATACTCAGCATCCGTTATTGACGCACGAGGTATCAACGGAACCGCAGCCTTGACGTGTCCAACCAATACCACGCCATGGCTCAAGGGCGGTACACCCCTCAATAAGCCGTCGACCATCATGCTGCCTGCGGGCACGATCCAGATCCCCACGACTTGGACCTTGCCGCCCAGCACGCACCTGATTGGCGTAGGCAGTAACATTACTTCCGGCTTCACACCGGGCACGACGCTCGTGGCACACAGTAGCTTTTCGGGAAGCGCCATGATGTCGTTTTGCACCGCCGCCTGTACCGGGATCGGCGTAGAGAATTTGACGCTGGACGGGCAAGGCCAGACCATCGACGGGATCGACAACGCCAACGCTCAGGACCTCACCTACGTGGACCACGTCGGCTTGTACCGGATCGTGGGAACTGGGCTGTCGGTTTCGGGTATTGCCAAGAATTCAGGTCCCTATACGAACATTACCTTCGACATGGGCGGCGCTGCGGGTTCCGCGTCGACCCATTGCGCCAGCATCAACGGGCTGGCCAGCACGCGCGGCATCCGCAACTTGACTTGCATCTCGGAAAGCGGCGATCTGCCAGCGGCGGTGCTGCTGGACTCGTCGAGCAACCTCTTAAAGGACGTAACGATTGCTGGATTCTACGACGGCATCCTTGTGGGCGCCAACGCGCCCGCGAAAAGCAATGTGCTGATTAACATTATTGGTGACACCAGTAGTTGCCAGCCCATATGCCCAAATCCTATCCGGGCCATTCACATATCGAGCAATCAGACTGGTGGAAGCAATAACGTCAGCGATCTGAGCATCGTGGGGGTGGGCAACGATGTGCCTTCGGGGACATACACGATAGGGGACGACCTTACCGGGGCGCAGATAATCGACCCGTATGTGGGACTCTATGTGCTCGGGAAGCTTGTGAACAACGGGTATGCGCGGTTCACCACCAGCCCCAGCTATGCGACATGGGCTGTGGGCACGGGCGCTCCGAGCGGCACCTGTACACAAGGCAGTCTGTATAGCTGCACTGGCGGCACGACAACCTGCAAGCAGAACACAACTGCATTTGCTCTATGGGGCTGCCCGGTGATGCCAGGGGGTGCCTGGGTAGGTATCAAGTAATGCGCTGGCTTTGACCATAGATGTCATCGCGGGGATTCAGGAAAATCGCTCTCTTTTCCGCCTATTTTTTAAAGTGAGTCGCGGAGAGGGCCCCATTTACGCTTAATTCTGCCGAACGTTAACCAGTTGTGCCAACGACTGCCAATGCCGTGGATGGGGGCGTCGTCGGCCCTCCCGGATGTCGGCTGCATATGGTTCGGAGACTCCAAGCGTCGAACCTAGAGCAGAGATCGTAACAGCCGAGAGCCTAGGTTGAATCTGCCGGACATACGTATTTTCATCGGGCCAATCAGCTTTCGGCGAAGAACGCCACGCTCGTTTCGCGGCTTCATGTCGTCGTTGAGTTGCTGATCGACGGGTTTGCGCTTGCGAACTCTGCGCTGCCATCCGTCCAATCTTCGCAAGTTCAGTCAGCTTTTTTGCGGACACTTCCCGCCCACACTTAGGACAATGCTTCCCTCGCCGCGTCGCAGAACCGCACCCATGGCAAACAGCATCAGGTTTCGGAGCCTTGACCAGTGGAACCACACTTCCTTTTACAGAACGCCTTCGACTTTGGGTAAGCCGAGTCGCGATCCGTCGCCGAGTGGGCGTTGATTCAGGTTTAGAAATCGAAGACCAGAGCTCTTGCGCAACATATTCTGCGACCGGAGCCACAAGTCTGCGCCACGTGTCCGAAGTCTCGCAAAGCTTGATTGCCAACGATGATCCGATGCGGCAGTTCCCATTGCGATCTTCCCAAAAGTCCGACTTGCGAAGAGGCTCACTCTGAAGCCAATGAAGCACGAAGGCGTCGCACTTCGGGCGGCAGACCTCCATCAGGTCACAGCTTAAGGAATTTCTGTTAGGCGCATCGCAATGAAGTAGGCCGATTTCTGGCAGTAGGCCCATTGCTGACGCTGCTAGTGTCGATTCAGACTCCAGGATCGAATAGAGCAGATTGAGCAGGGCGTTCGGCGGATTGGCAGCGAGGCGCGGGCTGTGGGTCAAGGGTGAGATGCGCGAGCCAAAGCGCTTCCAGAGTTCAGGTACACGGACCTCATCCTTGCGGGGCCAGTGAATCGGCAGGACACTCCACGATTGCCAATAGGAGCGAGCAGCTTGCGATTCGATCAACCGCACAACTTCTAGCCGCCACCGCGGGCGCAGCAGGTTGATTTCACCTGAACCCGCCATAACCGCTCGCCGGAGTCGAGAATAAAGTCGTAGCGTTCGTTGTCTCCGTGGGGCTTGGCGACGCCAAAACCCAGGCTCGCCGCCTTGTGCGAGAAGGCGAGCTCTCCCAATTCGCTCTTCGCTTTGCCGCTTAGCGGTCCGCGAACCAAGGGTGCGTTTTGGCACTTGGGCGCGCGTGATTTTCGAGAATGTTTTCGCATTTGGACTCCAATAGAAAAGGCGCAAGCCGGATTTCCGGTCGCGCCTGTTTATTTCGAGATTTAGTCTCTATTTCAAGAATAGCAAATTGAAGGGGGTAAACATGACATGATTTCGATATTTATATTTCCAACCGAATCAGCAGCTTGCAGGGAAATGGGTGGTTTAGGGGGCTTGACAAGATTTGGGCCGGAGAGCGGTTTGTGACGATTTTGGGCCTCATGGCAGCAGAGGCGTTTTTCCATGCGTGCGTAGCGATTTAGGGAAGCCGCCAGCACCCAGCATAAGACTTCTCAGCGTTCAATGTGAGGCGCATCTGTCAATTTCACTGGAAGAGCGCTATATACCGTAACCAACAGAGGATGCGATTGGCTGATACCCGTGCTAACGGAATCGCGGGCGTGTATTCCTGTGGTGAAAGCTCCTCCTATCGCCTGTGACGCTACGTTCTTAACCCAAGAGCCGATTATTGAAATCGGGTTGTCGAAATCTAGCACTATTGTAAACGGTGCTGGTATTGGCTGATTTGGAACGATTGTTATCTCAGTTTTGATCAGTCCCTGTTTGTCGGAAGCTACGACCTCTAAAGATGGAATAAGCACGAGCGGAGGAGGTCCACAATTTACGGTGTTGCTTCCGCCGACCATGTTAGGCGAACAGTCGCCACTGCTTTGCTGTTCAATCTTGGAGCCAGCTCCAACGTGTACTGAATTGTCTTGTCTAGGTTGATGTTTCATTGACGCTACTATGGGCGGCTGTTTTGTCGCTATATTTACTGCTGGAAAGTCGAGAGTGGTCAGCACCATGGTCTGCGAATACACTGGTTCCGTATTTGTCGCTTTGTAAAATTTGGTCTCTGCGCGGAATTGATTTCCTGCATCGCGAAAAATATCAATCGTCTCCCTAAATATTCCTTCTGCCCGAGTCGTCATGACGAACCATATGGCATACCGACTATGCCCGGAGATACGAAACTCCTTGTTTGGCACGCTGAATTGAGTAGTCAATAGAGCTTTGCAGGTCCCCCACTTGAAGTGATTAGCCCATTCCACGGCGTTAGGCCGCACATTTACGTCATCTGAATAGGTAACCGTGATATCAAAATCGAGATCATCCACGGGGGTCTTGGTCTGATTGGCAATCATCAGCACAAGCTGCCCATTAATTACTTGGCTATGTGGAAATACGTAACATGCTGGCACAGTTGCCAACGAAAGTTCAGATGATGCCACGTGGCCAGGTTGTACCAGCATCCAGAGAGAGACAGCGAGGCATCCCCCTATAAGGAACACACCAATTGTGCTTAGTATCGGGTAGTTGGCACGCAGTCTGGGTAAGTCTGACCCAAACTCCATCCATGCCCAACCTACTAGTAATATGACCGCGCAAGACAACGACAGCCATCCTATCCATTTCTTTTCTGGCCACAGAATCGTCGCTGCGAGGGAAATTAAAGCCAGGAGAACCCCCGCCAAACCCAAGCGATCACCAAACGACATGCATACCTCACGCGAAAAGTTCATAATACACCTTCCCTTGTGTGAAATGCACAGGTACGGCTGTATTTGCTTTGGTTTGTTTTACTTAGCTTGAGATGGCGGAGTTTACACAGCGAACAAATGGGGAATACAATTGACAGACGGCGAACCGTCGCGAGAAAGCGAAAGCCCTTTCGGGAACCGAAGGGGGAACAGCTACGTCGCTACTCTGCCTCGATGTCCACCACGTGAATGATTCCAGTCTGGGCATCCAGGGTGCCGCGGACTTTCACCTTTTCGCCGACGAAGCCGCGCGGCAGTTCCTGGTTGTCGAGGTGGTAGACGTGCCCTTTGGACGCCAGCACGAATTTCCCTCCCAGGTGCACGATGCAATACTGCGCGCACGAAGCTGGCGTGTGGCCCGCATCCCCAGACTTCAACTTCATCATCTCCTGATGCGATTGTGTCAGGGAATGAACATTAAGAGCACATTGGCTGTCAGTGATCTGACCGTGAAAAGTTTTTGACTCCTCGTCGCCGGCATAGGCCGCGAACGACAGCGCCAGCACCCACACCGCACTCCAAACGGTAATTCGATTCATACATTCTCCTCAAGAATTACGGCGTCACTACAAACTTGATGAACATTCCTTCGTGCTCTTCGCTGCAAATTACCGTGCATACTACGACATATTCGCCGGGTTGGTCTGGAGCAGTCATGGGAAACTCCTGAGTGCCCGGCTTCAGTAGCAGATCCCAGCCCTCCACCTTGGATCGATCTTTCGCGCGCAGCAAGGAAAATCCATGAACCGATCCATCCCGGTTCCACGATTTTCCTTTGCGCGCCGTGATTCGCAGCAGGATCGGTTCGCCTGCCTTCACAGTAATTTCCGGCTTCTTCTCGCCCGCGATCTTGTACCGGCTGTCTTTGTCCGCCAGTACTTCGATCACGCGAACGGGGGCGGCGAGCGCCTGGGCGCAAGCGATCGTGCAAGTCATCAAAATCAGTCCACACAAACACCGTATTGTATTTCTCTTCAATTTGAATTTGTCCTCGTCACGGCTACTGAGTCATGTAGAAAAGCACGAGGCGTGCATCCTCGTCGGTAATGGTTGCCCGCACGCGCATGTGGCGGACAATGGTTGCCATCATGCGTGGCGGAAATTTCTGCGGCGCGGCGTGACAGCGTCCGCAGTTTGCCCGGAACCTTTTTTCGCCTTCCAGGCGCATCGCATCAGCCTGCGCACTGTTTTGCGCTACGGGTGTGGTCGGGGCGTTGTTGCGTGGTGAATCTGCCGCCACGCCCATGACCGATAGCAACGCCAAAGCCCAGCTTGCGATGATGATCTTGAGTCTCACTACTGGCCCACCCTTCCCAGCGGCAGGGCGAAACGATAAGCAATCCCAACCGTCCAAAGATTGAAATTCCCATCCGAGCTGAATTGGCGTCCATAACTGGCTGCGGCCTTAAGTCCGTCGCGCAGGAAATAGTTAAGTCCGAATTCTCCTTCGCGGGTGTTGGCGCCGGGCAGCCCAAGCGCCTGGGCCACGTCTGAGCTGATCTGGCCGCTGAAGAATTGCTCTGCTCTTCCTGCAAGTTCGAGGCGACGCATCGACTTCTGCCAGAATGGCAACTGGCTCAACCGGTAGGCGCCATCGACCCAATAGCCACTCCCCTGGTTCGACCGCGCGTACTCGGAGTGCAGGTTGAGCGGAAGCCGCTGCGGCTGCCAAGTGGAATAAAATCCGAAAGCGTTGGTACGTCCACCTTGCAACAGCTTTTGCCAGGAGGCTCCTACCTCGACGCGTGAGCCGGGGAGAAAGACCCCTATGCGTCCGCCGACATTGCGATCTGATTGCAGGTTGTTGTGCACCGTGCTCACTGCCGAAACATAGACTGCGTAGCTCAGGTTCGCGGCGGCGTTGACCGGGAATCCGCCACGCAGCATCATGCCATCGCCCGATTCAGCGGAGAGCGGCAAGATGAATGGGTCCTGCTGCAAGCTGCGGATCCAGATGGGATACAGGCGCTCGTTGAAGATGCCAAACGGAGTCAGAAACCGGCCCACGGTAACAGTAAGGTAAGGATTGGCGATGTAGTCAAGTTGCGCATAATCGAGATTCTTGCTCACCGGTCCGCCAAACGGACCACCGTCTGGAGGACGCTGAAACGCTCCTTGAAACTCTGCCCTCGATTCCACCAGCCAATGCTCACCCAAAGGAACAAGGAGTACAGGATTGATTTGCGCATTTAGCTGAGTTTGTCCCGCGGTTACAAATGTGAAATAGCCAGCGCTGCCGGTGAGGATGGGAACTGGTTTATCGGATGGCGATGTTTGCGCACGCAAGACGGCAGGAATTAAACATAGGATGAGCATCGCGCAGGCAGCTGGAGGCGAGGCGGAATCCCGCATCGACCGGCGCGCCGGGCTTTTTTCCGAAGACTTCACAACCCATCCCACTTCCCCGCTGCTTGGTTGGAGCCATTGTGCTTCATGCGGGAAAGCTGCGGAAAGGTAACGGAAGTAATCGCCGACGGCGGATAGCGATCAGGCCAACATAGACGGATACCCACTCAAGTCCCCGCCCTGACGTCGAGAAGCGGGACGTCAGAATGGGCCACGCATCTGCTTAAGCCCTGTGGAAGCCCCCCTTCCCTGAGCGAATATACTGGGCTCATGAAGTTACGAGGAAAGCTGTGGCTGGTTGCCGGGCTGTTCTGTGCTGCCGCTTTGCAGGCGCAGGACGCGGGGAAATGGGAGATTGGGCCTTTTGCGCGGCCTGCTAGTGGCAATCCGGTTATCGCTCCGCGGGCGGAGTCTAGCTTTGCTGATTCAATCCTAAAGAAGCCGGTGCGCTGGGAGGCGCTGCACACTTTCAATCCTGCGGCGATCGTACGGGATGGAAAGGTGTATGTGCTTTATCGGGCGGAGGACGACTCCGGGGCGATGGAGATCGGGGGACACACGTCGCGGCTCGGCTTGGCGGAGAGCACGGATGGGATTTCGTTTACGCGACGCGGTGATCCCGTGGTTTATCCGGCGGACGATGCGCAACAGGCTCGGGAATGGCCGGGCGGCGTTGAGGATCCGCGCATTGTCGAGGCCGAAGACGGCACTTATGTTCTCACCTATACGCAGTGGAATCGCAAGAGCTACTCGGTGGGCATGGCGACGTCGCGCGATCTGACGCACTGGACGAAGTATGGGACGGCTTTTGCCGTCGCCGCGGGCGGCAAGTATGCCGAACTGAAGTACAAGTCGGCGGGGATCGTCACACACTTGGACAAAGACCGGCTGATCGCGGCGAAAATCAATGGACAATATTGGATGTATTGGGGAGAAGGCGCTGTCCATCTGGCCACCTCGGGAGACCTGATCCACTGGAGTCCAGTGGAGGATGCGAAGGGCGTGCCGGTGAAAGTGTTGCGCCCGCGGTCTGGGCATTTTGACAGTACGTTTCCGGAGGTTGGGCCGCCGCCGGTTCTGACCTCGGCGGGAATTGTAGTCCTTTATAACGGCAAGAACGCGGTCAAAGATGGGGATCCGGATTTAGGCGCGAATGCGTATGCGGCTGGCGAGGCGCTTTTCGACAGAAGCGATCCTGCGCGTCTGGTGCAGCAGACGCAAGAGCCCGTCCTGAAGCCGGTGATGCCTTACGAGAAGACTGGCCAGTATGCGGCGGGAACGACATTTGCCGAGGGACTGGTGTACTTTCACGGCCAATGGTTTCTTTACTACGGATGCGCCGATTCAGTGGTCGCTGTCGTGATGGCTAGGGGCAAGTAGTGCGTTATTTCGCTTTGGAGAAATCTTCCACCCAAACATCTGTCCGTTTCGCTCGGACTTGGTGGATGGCGGTTGGGTTTTGGCCCTTCGTCCCCGTTTTCGGATATCCAGGTGCAGAGGGCTCCGGCGGCCTTCGTGCGGGAGAGGAGAGTAGGCTCGCCGGAAAGTTGGTGGGAGACGGTTCCCTGCTCTGGCATGCGCCGGGCGTGGGCGCGAACAACGAGCTTGCACTCCCCACATCCCGCTAAGGCGCGATCTTAAAAATGACTCCTCCGCCGTAGGCGCCCCCGTAGAAGGTTGTGCCGTAGAGATTCCCCTTGGAATCCAGGGCCAAAGTTCCACCGGGCCAACTGCCATCGAAATGATGGAAAGTATGCAGTACGGTCTCGACACCGTTGGTATCGACGTTGAAAACGACGCCAACGTGGTGGGCGCCGCCCTCCGGGGTTGTGCCGTAGAGATTGCCAGCCTGATCCCGAACCAAATTCGCAAATTGCGGATGGGAACCGTCGGCGCCACCGGTGAAGCTATAGAGCACAGTTTCGGTGCCGCTGGGACTCACTTCGAAGACCGTACCAAATCCATACGCGCCTCCGAACTGAGTGGTTCCGTAAAGATTGCCAGCAGAATCCAAGATCACGCCAGCCGCAGGGTAACCACCATCCGTTGCGCCTGTGAAAGCGTACAGCACGGTCTCCACACCGGAGGGATCCAACTTGAATACAGTGCCGGAAAAACCGGCACCACCCGCACCGGTTGTACCGTAAAGGTTGCCCTCGGAGTCCACGACGAGACCGGCCTGAGGTATGCCGCCGTCGTTCCCACCGGTGAAGCTGTAAAAAACCGTCTCCTTGCCGCCGGGAGTCACTTTAAATACTATTCCTGACTGGAAAGTGCCTCCGGAAATAGTGGTTCCGTAAACGTTTCCGGACGAGTCCTGGACCACACCTGCATTCGGGTTGTTCCCGTCTTCGCCCGTGTTGGTGAAGGCATGCAGAACAGTTTCTTTGCCGCTCAGACCTACTTTGTAGACGGTGCCGCATCCGAGAGTGCAGAACTGGTCATGAACGCCGCCCCCAATTGTCGATCCGTAGAAGTTGCCTCTCGAGTCCCCGAGTAAAGAGCCATAGTAGGGGTCTTGCCCATCCCCTTTGAGCCCAGTGAAGTTGTACAGAGCCGTCAATTTCCCCGCCGTGCTCAATTTGTAGACCGTGCCCCCGAAGTGAGCACCGTCGGTGAACGCTGTACCGAAGAGATTGCCCATCGAATCCAGCACGGGACCTGCCCAAGGACTGTCGCCCAATGGACCGGCTTTAAACTGATGGAGCAAACTAAAAGTTTGCGCTTGCAGGACGGGAGCCGGAGCCAGGACCATTGTCAGGGTCCCTGCAAAAGCCAAAGCGACGGTCGCCGGCGGCATCAACCAACTTTTGTATGAACGTTCCATGATTTTCATAACGTCACCTTTTCTAAGCGCGCAGACCATGTGGTCAATGGGTCATCTTGAATACAACACCGCCGCCGTAAGCACCACCCTGGAAAGCGGTGCCGTAAAGGGTGCCCTTGGAATCCTGCAGCAAGGCGAATTCAGGATTTCTTCCAGTTGCTCCGTCGAAGTTATGCAGGATGGTCTCTTTGTTGGCAGGGTCGAGCTTGAACACGGTTCCTAAATAGTGGGCGCCGCCGCTGTTGGTCGTACCATATAGACTTCCAGCACGATCACGCACCAAGCCTCCGACGGGATTCACACCATCTCCCCTTGTTCCCCCAAAACTGTAGAGGACCGTCTCGACTCCTTTGGCGTCGATCTTGAATACCGTTCCGAAGCCGAATGCTCCGCCGGAGTTGGTCACGCCATAGAAGCTGCCGGCGGCATCGCGAACCAGGTTTCCGATTGGACTCGCCCCGTCCCCAGAACTGCTGAAGCCGTGGAGCACGGTCACTTTTCCGCTGGGATCGAGCTTGAAAACTGTTCCTGAGGCCCCCCCCCGAACCACCTACCTCGGTGGTGCCGTAGAGGTTTCCCGCTGCGTCCCGCAGCAGAGTGCCGCCATACGGGAAAAAGCCCTCGACATTGAAATCGAAACTGTGAAGGATGGTCCATTTACCCGAAGGATCGATCTTGAAAATCACACCGATACCGTTGGCGCCTCCACGAATAGTTGTGCCATAAAGGCTGCCGGCAGGGTCCGCGACTAAGCCTTGTTCGGATGTCATGCCATCGTTTGCCTTTCCAGTAAAGCGGTGCAAGACAGTTTCCTTGCCCGACGGATCTACCTTAAACACGGTCCCGCAGCCGAGCGCCCCACACGGTCCTCCGTAGATGCCACGAAACTGAGTGGTGCCATAGACGTTGCCCGCGGCATCCATGATTAGAGAGGAGTAAGGCATGCCGCCGCCTCCACCAGTCTGTTTGAAGTTGTAAAGCACAGTCTCTTTGCCCGCGGGACTCAGCTTCCAAACGACGCCGGAGGCGAAAGCGCCATCGTTGCAAGTGGTACTGTACAGATTGCCTTTCGAGTCGATGATTGGAGTGGCATAGGGTTCCGCCCCGCCAGCTCCGGCCTTGAACTGGTACAGCAGATGAAACGTCCAGGCATCGTTCGACTGGGCTTCCGCAGCCAGTGTCATTCGGCAGAGCGGTGCCAATACGGCCACCAACAGAAGCCTGCCTGCTGTGCGCAGTCGCCGCGATATCCGGCCGCAACGTTGCGTGTGATCCCTCATGGATCGCCTCCTTTTTGGCGTGGCGAATCGTAGCCCCGCACTAAACGATTGTCAACGAGGACTTGAGGCTCACGAACTTTCGGCCCAGGAATTGGCCAAAGAGTGGATTCGGCGAGAGCAAGCCGGAACGGGGGGAAGCCAATGCCGGCGGCGGAGACCGTCCCCTATTTCGCTTTGGAAAAATCTTCCACTGCGAACAGCTGGCTGTTGCGTTCGGCTACGCCGATGCCGGCGGAATCCATGTCGGGGTCGAGGATGTTGGCGCGGTGTTGGGGAGACTTCATGAAGCTTTGGTGGATGGCGGTGGGGTTTAGTCCCTCGTCGACGTTTTCGGAGAGCCAGGTGAAGTGGGCTCCGGCGGCTCTGGCGCGGGAGAGGAGATTGGGCTCGCCGGGAAGTTGATGGGAGATGGTCCCCTGCTCGGCCATGCGCTGGGCATGGGCGCGGGCGGCGGTGGCCAGGGCTTCGTCTGGCTTGAGATTTGGCAATCCGTGGGCCTTGCGCTCCTGGTTGATGGAGTTGAGCAGTTGGCGCTCGGCATCTGATGGTTTCTGCTGGGCTGTGGAGATCACAGAGTAGACAATTAGCAGAGTCATCAGCACCGCTGCTCGATATGAAATGCGCATCAGGCTCATAGGGCAAGGTAAACCTTCTTACCGTTTATTGTCTAAACCCGACTCATCGCCTTTTCACTCGATCTTTTTGCAAAAGAGGCGTCATTTATGAATATGGCCTGTGGTGATGGCCTGTGCGTCGATTCCGGTACTCATGCTTTACAGTAGTATCGTATTACGTTAGTATAGGTAAACATGCTCGCCAGTTTCCGGAATGCGGAGACAGGAAGGTTATGGCGATCGGGCAAGAATCGCCACCTGCCTGCCGATCTTCAGCGAAGGGCTTTTAAGAAGCTGGCTATTTTGAATGCCGCCGTCGCGCTCGACAACCTGAGAGTTCCGCCGGGAAACCAGCTGGAGGCGCTTCGCGGAAATCGCCGGGGACAGCACAGCATTCGGATCAACGATCAATACCGTGTCTGTTTCGTGTGGCGGGACGGAAATGCCTTTGAAGTGGAGATCGTTGATTATCACTAGAGCTACGATGAGGAATGCGGATTAACAACATGACCAAAATCAGGAAAGTGTTTGCGGTCCACCCGGGAGAGATTCTCAAGACGGAATTCATGGAACCCATGGGCGTAAGCGCCTACGCGCTGGCCAAAGCGCTGAACTTTCCCGGCATTTATGAAGTCGTGCGTGGAGATCGGGCGATCAGTGCTGACACCGCAATTCGCTTAGGAAAGTATTTCGGTTTGCCCGCCCAGTTCTGGCTGAATCTTCAGAATGATTACGATCTCAGGCTGGCGGAAGGCAGCGGCGTCGGTGAGCGAATCAAGCCGCGAGGCATTGGTCATGCAACCGAAGTTAACGCTACACGATAGTCTGCGAGATATTCCCAGCGGCAATCAGTCCAGTCCCAGATCTTTCCATTTCTTGTCTACCAGCGCTTTGGTCTTTTCGTCCATTAGGATTTCGTCGGGCCAGGGGCGGGTGAAGCCTTCGCTCTGCCACTTGCGGGTGGCGTCGATGCCCATCTTCGATCCGTAGTTGGGCAGGCGGGAGGCGTGGTCGAGCGAATCGACGGGGCCGAGCATGAACTGAATGTCGCGCTCGGGATCGATGTGGTTGAGCACCTTGAGCGTGACCTCGGCGATGTCCTGCACGTTGACGTCTTCATCGACCACGAGGATGCACTTGGTGAACATCGCCTGCCCGAGCGACCAGACCGCGTTCATCACTTTGCGCGCCTGCCCCGGATACGACTTCTTGATCGAAACGATCATCAGGTTATGAAACACGCCTTCGACTGGAAGGTTGATGTCGACAATCTCAGGAATCGTGAGCCGCATGAGTGGAAGAAAAATGCGCTCGACCGCTTTGCCCATCCAACCATCCTCCATCGGCGGCTTACCGACGATCGTTGTGGAATAGATCGGATCTTTTCGATGGGTGATGCAGGTGAGATGAAAAACGGGATAAAGATCCTCGAGCGAATAGTAGCCAGTGTGATCGCCAAATGGGCCTTCTGGCCTTAGCTCTTCCAGGTTTACGTGGCCTTCTAAGACGATTTCTGAGGTGGCTGGAACTTCTAGATCAACCGTCTCGCACTTTACCAGTTCGACTGGCTTTTGACGGAGGAAGCCGGCGATCAGATATTCTTCGACGTCGGGCGGGGCGGGGACAATGGCGGAAAAGGTGATTGCAGGATCGGTGCCGATGGCTACGGCGACTTCCATTTTGCCGGTGGGGCGGTCGCCCTCGGCGAGTACGGATCCTCCCGAGGAGCGCGCGATGATGTCTACCGATGCACGCGCGAGGACGCGTGCGCCTACAAGTTCTTTGGCTGCTGCGGCTCGCAGTTGCTCGCGGTAGTGTTCGGCTCCCACTTTTTGTCTTTGCCAGTGCATGCCGGTGCTGTGCGAGTCAAAGACCTGCATGCGGTACATTCCTACGTTTCGTTTGCTGGTTTTGGGGTCGCGCGTTACCACGCAGGGGAGGGTGATGAAGCGGCCGGCGTCTTTTGGCCAGCACTGCAGGATGGGAAACTCGTCCAACGAACAATTCTCGCGGCGGATTACTTCCTTGCACGGTCCGGTGGAAACTGTTTTCGGAAAGAACTTTCCCATTTCCGCGAGCATGGGAAGCATCTTTACCTTGTCGAGGAAGCCTTGCGGGGATTTTACGTCGATGAATTGACGGATGCGGTCGGCGACTTCGTCCAGCTTTTCTACTTCGAGGGCGAGGTTCATGCGGCGGGCGGAGCCGAATTGGTTGATCAGGACCTGGGCGCCGGGATGGCCTTTGATGTTCTGGAAAAGCAGAGCTGGGCCGCCGGGCGAGGACGCCCGGCCTCCATTGCTTCTGGCGGGCATCTTGCTAACGCGGTCGGTGATTTCGGTGATCTCGAGGATGGGGTCGACTTCGGCGCGGATCTTTTTCAGTTCGCCGGCGCGGTCGAGCGCGGCGATCCATTGGCGTAGATCTTCGTAGGCCAAAAAGCCCTCCGGTTGGAAACGCGATTATAAAGCACTGCGGGATGGCAAAGGACTTTAACCACAAAGGACACTAAGGTTCACAAAGGAAGTCGGGTGTGGCTTATTTTCATATATCCTTGGTCGAGAAACACTGAGGTGCATTTTGAGGCGACGAGTGGTGATTACTGGAATGGGAGTGGTCAGTCCGAATGGCGTGGGGAACGCTGCTTTTTCGGAGGGCGTTCTGCTGGGACGGAGCGGGGTGCGGCGCATCTCGCGGTTTGATTCAGGGGAAATACCGGTGCAGATCGCTGGGGAGGTTCCGGATTTTGACGAGTTGGCTTGGGTGGAGAAGCGCGATCGGAAGCACGTGTCGCGGGTGTTGCCGCTGGCTTTGGCGGCGGCTACCGAAGCTCTGGGGAGTGCCGGCCTCGATGCCACTTCCCTGCCCCTTCAAGAAAAACGGCGCTTTGGAGTGATTATTGGTTCGGGGGGCGGATCGCAGGAATTTACCGAGGAGCAATACCGTCTGTTCTTCCACCAGCAATACAAGCAGATGAGTTTGTTTTGCGTGCCGACTGGAGTGATGGGTGCGCTTTCTAGTGAACTCAATGTGCGTTTTGGATTGCGCGGCGCCAGTCATGTGATCACAACCGGTTGTACTTCGTCGACCGACGCTTTCGGATATTCGCTGCGGCAGATTCAATCGGGGCGGCTGGACATGGTGTTGAGCGGTGGGGCGGATGCGCCCATCGCGCTGGGGATTATCAAAGGGTTCATCCTGATGAAGATTCTGACCGACTCGTGGAACCATGCGCCGGAGCGGGGATCGCGTCCGTTTTCGGTGGACCGCGATGGATTCGTGCTGGCGGAGGGGGCGTGGATGTTCGTTCTTGAGGAATACGAACATGCGCGGGCTCGGGGAGCGAAAATGCTGGCGGAAATCTGCGGGTATGGATCCACGTGCGAGGCGTTTCATCGGGTGCGGTTGCAAGAGTGTGGCGAGGAACCGGCTCGGGCGATCGGTCTGGCGATGAAGGAGGCTGGAATTGCAGCGCAGGATGTGGATTACGTAAATCTGCATGGGACTTCTACGCAGTTGAATGACCGGATCGAGACGCGGGCGCTGAAGCTAGTGCTGGGCGAGCAAGCGCGGCGGGTTCCGATGTCGGCGTTGAAGTCGCAGATCGGGCATCCGCAGGGGGCGTGCGGGGCGGCGGGGGTGGCGGCTGCGATCGTGGCCATGCAGAGCGGGCAGATTCCGCCGACGATCAATCTGGAAACGCCTGATCCGGAGTGCGATCTGGATTATGTGCCCGAGGTTGGGCGGAAGAAGATCGTCGAACATGCGGTCTGCAATTGCATTGCTTTTGGGTCGAAGAACTCGGCTCTGGTGTTGCGGAATTGCGCTTGAACGGCCGGGATTCACGTGGATAACTTCAAAGGCTTTAACCACTAAGGACACTAAGGTCACAAAGGAAATCACCTGTGCAGGATTTACGGGATACGATTGCGTGTGGTTTGACGGAGCGTTATTCGGCTTTGGCGTTGCGGGTGCGCGAGCTGGCTACTCCGCTTACTGACGATCAGTTCTGGATGAAACCCTTTCCGTTTGGAAATAGTTTTGGGCATCTGGTTCTGCATCTCATGGGGAATTTGAATTACTACATTGGGGCGCAGATCGCGGGGACTTTGCGGAAACGCAGCATCTGCCGAAGGAAGAAGTTCTCGAGCGCTTTGAGGAGACGATGGCAATGGTGCTCCGGACGTTGCAGGCACAGTCGATCGAAGATTGGTCAGCGCCCTATTCGGCGGTGCGGGCGGGGGACGTGGGAAGCCGTTTCCACATGGTTCTGAAATGTTCAGCCCACTTGGATCACCATGTCGGGCAGATGATTTATCTGGGCTTCGCGTTGCGGCAGCTGAGAACATAGCGGTCGCCGTTTTCATTGACGGGGCTGCACGGGCGAGGACGCCCGCGTCCGCATTGGCTACTGACCTAGCAGGCGGCGGACGGTGTTGTCGACAGCGGGCCATGCTTTCGAGTGGGGATCGATCAGGTCGAAATGGCCAGCAGTAGAGATCTCGGTGTAGTGAACATCTTCTCTGCGGTTTTTCTTTTGCTCGGCGTATTGGCGGCTGAAGTACGAGGGAACGACGTCGTCTCCGGCACCGTGGATCAGCCATTGCGTGGTGGCGTGGTCGATGGCGAGTTGCATGGGATCGGCTTCGCGATAGTGTTCGGGCACGTCTTTTGGTTTGCCTCCAAGAAATTCCACTACTGCGTTGTCGCTGAGATGTTGCTCCCACGCTTGCTGCAAATCCGCCACGCCGGCCAACGAGACCACACGTGTGAGCGAGGATTCGTGGGCAGCGAGGCAGAGGGCGAGTTGTCCGCCGGCGGAGTGGCCCATCACCAGGATTTTTGTTGAGTCGACGTTGTAGCGTTTTGCGATTTGCGGGACGTACCGATAGGCGTTGCGAATGTCTTCGAAGGTGCCGGGCCAACCGCCGCCGGGGTCGCCGACGCGGCGGTATTCGATGTTCCACGTGGCGATGCCTTTTGTGGCGAGGGCGGCGCAGAGGTGTCCGGCGTGGGCGAGATCGTACTTGGCGCGCCAGAAGCCTCCGTGGATGTTCATCGCCAGCGGGAATGGGGGCTTGGTGGTGGGGAGGCGGAGGTCTCCGAATTGATTGGGGTCGGTGCCGTAGGAGAGGCGAGTGTCGGCCTTAGGCGGCGGTAGCGTGAGAATTTCGTCGGAGGACATGAAAGATAATCAGTTGCCAGTTATCTGCTCTCGGTTCTCAGTTCGTTTGGAATTAGCTCCACGATCGTGCCGTCACCCCAGCCATATTTCTCGGTGGAGAGCGCGGAAATGTCGCGGAGCAGCTCGGGCTCGGAGGCAAAGCGGGCTTGGGCCGCGAAGCTTTCTTTTCCAACCCGCACTTCCACTTTTGGATCGGCTCGCAGATTCTGCACCCAGCTGGAGGTCGGGTATTCGGCGATCACGTAGAAGCGCCCGTCGCGAGCGGTGAACCAGATCTCGATTTCGCGGGGCAGACCACTCTTGCGGCCTCGCGTGGTGAGATAGAGATACGGCTCACGGCTGAAACTACTGTCCTTTGAGCTTGAGCTTGGATTTGTTTTCTTCAAGGAATTCGCGCAGCTTGTCGGCGGCCTCGAGCAGGCGCGTCCACTGTTCGTAATAGAGCGTGACCGGGAAGCGGCCGAGGCCGTACACGCTGACCCCGCCTTTTTCGCTGACCCGGAATTCCATGCTGGCGGTGCGGCGTGGGCCCTGCTTTTCCAGTTCCGCCAAGCGGGCTTTTAGTTCCTCATAAGTTGGTTCAGACATTTTCTTACCTCGCGACTCCATGATAGGGATTGCCTGCGAATTCGTCGAGAGGAACTGCGGAAAATCTTCGCGGAGGGCAGCCGAGATATCGTCACTGCCGACTGCGGTTGGGCATATGGCTTTGGAAACGCGAAGGACTGAGGTTGCGAACTGATGCATTCAAACCGGTATTCTTAACTATTTGGTTTATAACATTTCGGTCATTGACGTGCTTGCCAAGTTCTCGCTCTGGGATCAGAGTGGCAGCGTAAGGAGGCATCGCGTGCTGAACAAATGCGCAAATCCAAGCTGTCTCAGTCCTTTTCGCAAGCTCAGCCAGGGGAAGCTTTTCCTGGTGGAAACAGAGCCTGTCTTGGGGTCAGAGACGAGAAAGGGGCTCTGGAGAGGGCGGGTCTCCCATCGTATCGAGTATTACTGGCTCTGCGACCAGTGCGCGTTGGGGATGACGCTGTCGTACGAAAAGGGGCGCGGGGTGGTGGCGGTTCCGCGGCCCGATTTTGGGAAGAAGAGGCCAACAACGGCGGTGCACGCGGCAGAAATGCCCAGCCGCGGAAGTAGCCACAGAGAACAGCCGGCATAGGAACGGCAGAAGCCATGGATCGCCCAAGAATGCAGGAGTGTACGATTTGCGGTGACGAGAGAATAGCGGAACAGGTTTGGTTCCTGGTCGCTGAAAGCCACTGGGAAGATAAGCTGAAGGTGCTGCAGTGGCAGGATGAGTTGGCCACGCGGCGAGGCATTTATGCGGCTTGCGGCGCGGAGCATGTGGAGGAATTGGTTGTCCATTGGATGACGACGGGAAGTCTCGATTATCCGTTTGCCACGGTTGGACCCAAGCCGGTGAAGCATCGACAGCGATTGGGCTCGATTCTGCCTGTGATTGCGGAGCCAGATATCAGGGGCGCCCGGCTGATTGGAGAATTGGCGGTCGACCGGGAGAGCGTACGGCGAGCGCTTAAAGACGATCCCTGCTCACTGCGAGTCATCCTGGACGAACTAGTCCATGCATTGCAGCGAGAGACCACGGGGATGACGGCGCGGTTCGAGTCGGCGGATGCGATGTGCTACGGCTTTCCCCGGGAAATCTAATTGGGACGGTATTCCCGAAACCTGGAACACAATCAAGAGTGCCCCGACTTTTTCCAGGCGCGCCAGTCGGTAGTGACCGCCTTTTCCATGTCTTTGGCGGCTGCGAGCAGCCAATTTGGCTTGAGGCGGGTGAGATGGCGGCGGATATATTTTCGCGCGTCCACGGTGCCGAGGTGGATGTTGGCGGTTTCCCATCCCATCGCAGAAAGCAGGCGGAGTTCGTCGCGGTCGGTGGGAAGCACGCCCAGTTCGATACGGCAGCAATGTGGCGACAAGCGGCGGACGATCCAGCGTCCGCGCAATTGCACAAAAGGATCGGGGCAGCGTACGGCGCGGCTGAGGATGGCGTGGTACAAGATCTCCGACGGCGAGTCGTCTCCCTTGGCCCAGTAAACCGAAGAAGGGACCAGCGCCTTGGCTTCGCGGGCGATTCTTGCGCCATGGCACAGCGCGATCGCGACCAGGCGCACATGCCCCAGACTTCCCAAACCAGCGATGCGCCGGACAGTGCGGTAACTGAGACCTCGCTCCGGCATCAGGTGTTCCAGAGCTTCCTTCGCGCTGGCAGGTATATCGGCGGTCATCTTGGGCAAAGCGTCCATCTTTTGCCAAAAATGCACCGGATCGCGCAAAACTCCGGTCGCGACCTGGCGTAGCCAGGTGTTTTCCTCTTCGAGCACGTAGGGACGGCCCTGGCTGGCAAGAGATTCTTTGTAGCCGTCCAGGATGGTCGCGCAAGCATCTTTCGGTTTCAGCGCCAGGTGGCCTCCCTGGATGGCGAAGATTGCGCTGGTGGCCAGCCGCACCAGATCGATGGTGTAGGGCAAGACTGCGGCTTCGTCGAAATCGTTGATGCCCCAAACCAGGCGGCCCTCGATGTCACGCCACGTGCCAAAATTTTCCACATGGAGATCGCCCACAGCGAGAACTCGGGGAGCCTTGGCCAGGTCAGGGCAAACCTCGGGCCAGACTTGCATCCAGCGATAGAAGGTGGCACGAAGGAAAGGAAACACTGCCTCCGCCATGTGCTGGTGTTTGAGTCGAAGATCAGGTTTCACCAGCGTGGTGTGGCGCCCGAGCCACTCTTCAAAGCGGTGAGTTGCCTTGACAATGTTCATTGCCGCCCCGGTGGGCAACGATAGAACCGGCACGGCCAAATGTCAATGCGGCGCACCCTCAGCTACTCCGCGGCCGCCGCAAGGTTGACATCGGTGATATCCGGCTGCCAGCCAGGTGGATCGCTGGAAAAAGACCAACTCTCTTCCCTCAGCGGCGAAAGCCTTCACCAATTCGGGACCACTTACCGCAGCGCTGAAAGTACTGCGCCACCCTAGATCCGCGTTTTCAGCAGCCGGCTAGTTCGAAAAATACGCCGCGTTTACCGCAACGAATGGCCTCGACGCTTCGGGCAGGTCGTCGACGGAATAGATCGAATCCGAGGTGCACACTGGGACGCAAGCGCCGCAGTCGATGCAGCCGTCCGGGTCGACATAGAGTTGCGTCGCCGCCTCGAAACCGGGCTCATCATTCTTGGGGTGAATGCAATCGGTCGGACACACATCGGCACACAGCGAATCTTTAATGCAGGAATCAGTAATTACATAGGCCATGGACCAACTCCGAGAGAAGAATTTTGATCACGGTCAGAGTACAGTGACACCCGCCGGACTTTCGGTGATCTGTGTCCCATCAGGATGTGCGTAACGTCACCATCTCGACCAGAAGCGCAGCATTCGCGGTTTTGCCTTGTAAAAATTACACAGCTGCGCGAGTTCGCAGGCAACTAACCCCGCGAATCTACAGCGTTTTCCGATTTGGCAATGCTAGTGCTTTTGGGAAAGCAAGTTCGAAGCACGCTACTGACGTCATTCTCTGGCAATAAAATTTCCGTAGAAAACTTGGGTTGACTGCGATCAGGCGGCAGGCCCGAGTTGTAGGTGGGCGCTGTCTCGCGTAGCTTGGGGTCAAATGACTAGATTCCTGGGAGGTGTTCTGTGACAGCATTTCGCATCTTGGTGGCAGACGATCACGAGGTCGTACGCAAAGGTCTGATCGCGATCCTGGAGCAGCAGCCAGCGTGGCAGGTGTGTGGAGAGGCCTGCAATGGACGTGAGGCGGTAGAGAAAGCGAGGCAGTTGATGCCCGATGTGATGGTCATGGATGTCAGCATGCGCGGCTTGAACGGGCTGGAGGCGACGCGCAAGATCGTGAAGGAGAATCCGGCAACCAAAGTCCTGATTCTCACACTGGAGGATTCCAGCCAACTTGTCCGGGACGTTCTTGACGCCGGCGCCCGCGGGTTCCTTCTGAAGTCTGACTCCGGATCCGAACTGGTGGCTGCGGTCGACGCTTTGCTGCGGGGCAAAACATATTTCACCTCGAAGGTGGCGGCTCTGGTGTTGGACGGCTACCTTCGGGGAACTCCCTTTTCCGGGGTGCGGAGCCTGCTGACTGCGCGGGAGCGCGAGATCGTGCAGCTCCTGGCAGAAGGAAGCAGCACCAAAGAAGTAGCAGGGGTGCTTGGCTTAAGCGTTAAGACCGCAGAAACTCATCGCTCCAATATCATGCGCAAACTTCAACTTCACTCAGTTAGCAGTTTGGTCCTTTACGCCGTCCGCCACAACATCGTTCACGTGGTGCAGGCGGGTCTCGAATAGTTTCAAACAGGGACGGAAGCTTTCTGGAAACTCACTGGGACAGCCCACACTCGGAACCAGTTAGCCGGAAGGGGCTCAGTCTCGATTGACATTTCTCTCAGTGGAAACCTCTGCGTTAAGAAAAGGATGGCACGTACGGAATAGACAGGATGGAATCGTCGGCTTTGTGCCCTTACCGTGATGATGCTGACGATCTATCCCGCGGTTTCGTGGCGTAGCGACTGATCGACCTGAACTTCAATCGCACTTGAAAGGAGAAAGCGAATGAGCAATGAAGCCAATGGCAAGGCGCGTCTCGAATTGGATCTTGACCTGATAAGGCGCGTTCAGCAGGGGGATTCCGATGCTTTTGCCTCTCTATATCATGCGCACAAAGCGAGGGTTTATTCGGCCTGCCTGCGCTTAACCAACAACGCGGCAGAAGCCGACGATCTGACTCAGGATGCTTTCGTGCAGGCGTTCCGTAAGCTGTCCCTGTTTCGCGGTGATTCCGCGCTCTCCACCTGGTTGTATCGCATCGCGGTCAACACGGTGCTGATGCGTTTCCGTAAGAAAGCTTTACGCCAGGTTTCGTTGGACGAACCTTACTATCGAGATGCGCGTGTTGATCGCCGTGAATATGGAAGCAAGGACGCTCGCCTCGCCGGCTCTATCGATCGCCTTGCCCTGATCCGGGCGATTGGAAAACTCCCCGCGGGATACAGGACCATATTCTTGCTGCATGAAGTCGAGGGTTACGATCATGAAGAAATCGCAGAACTCCTGGACTGCTCAGTAGGAACCTCGAAGTCGCAGTTGCACAAAGCCAAGATGCGAATCCGAGAATTGCTCGGACCAGTTGGTGAACAGGTTCGCGAAAAAGCACAACCAGCGAAAGTGGCAACGCCTCATCGACAAACGGAGTTGGCCTCGGCCTGCTCCTTTTGACGGTTTGGCGGCGTATGCGCTTCCACCTCAAAAGCCAGCCTTAGAATTCGAGTGTCAGTTTGACGGACGCGGGTGTGAAGAAAAGACCTAGGTCGCGCGCCCGATCCACCATAGGATCTTGCCTACGACCCGCCACCCGGCGTTGAGAACGGCAGTGGACTCAAACTCCCGGTTCTCCGGGACGAGAACCTCGGTGTGATCAAAGCGCTGCAAGCGGGATACGATCAGGCCTTGGTCCTGGTGGGCGGCCACGACGATCTGTCCATAAAGCTTGAGGCGATTGGTCTGCGAAGTATCGATCACGACGATGTATCCATCATGAATCAAAGGCATCATGGAGCGGCCGTGAACGCGCAAACAACTGGTAGTGGCCGGGTTGGGACACCAATCGCTGGGCGCGGCTAACATTGATTCCGGGTGGGCCTGATCGAGGCTGTCCACCGGGTCTCCCTTTCCCCCATGGGTTGCGGCGACGACGGGCAGAACGGGAATCGCTACCAAGTTATCCAACGACTTGCGGGGCGGATGCGCTCCGGCTTGGACCACCTGCAGGCTGGGCAGGCGGTCCTTGCGAAGCCGCGAACGAACCGCTGGCAAAACCCGCATCAAGTCATCGCTGCTCAATCCAGCCCGCCCCCAGAAATACCAGCATTCTGGATCTCCGGTGAGATTGCCCAGCTGAATATAGATGTTGGCCGGAGGTTCCTGAACCCCACGTTCCCAGCGGGAAACCGCCATGGCAGAAGCGTTCATCTGCTGGCCCAGCTCAGATTGGCTGACTTTGAGGCGGCGGCGAAGAGCAAGGATGCGTTTTGCCCACTCCACCTTCGGACCGCTTGTGTTGCTCATGGCACGCCTGCTAGACTGAAATTAACGCGATGGTTCTAACATTCGCGTTAGGCGGCACCCTGTCGCCAGTCTTCATGAAAGGTTGTCATGTACAGTGACAATTCTAACACAAATGTGAAGCCGGGAATACACTCTCCGCAAAATCTGTATCGCGGCCTTTATATCAGGATCGCGCGCAAACTGAGCGTGGATCCCTCCTATGTCAGTCGAGTTGCCCGCGGGGACCGGCGTTCCAGCGAAATTGAGAGTGCCTTGCGTCAGGCACTGGAAGAGATCGATCGGCAACTGGGACGCAACGCATCCCCCGCCGAGAGCAAGGGTGCGCCACGGAACCCCACGGTCAGGCCGCTCAAGATTCTGGTGAAGCAAAATCGGAGCCGGATTCGTAAGCAATGGCTTGCGCATAGCCAAGCGGACTCCAATCTCAAGCGAGTCAAAATATCCCTACAGAAACGAACGGCACCGATCGTGCCGGTGCTCGACGAAACCATAAAAGTCATGGACTTGAGCGTGCGGGAGATGAAAACCGCATCTATGAAAGCGGCTGAGCAACACGGCCGGCTGCGGCAGAGTCAGGGCTTCACGGCGATGGCGCTGGTCGAAGAGTACAATCTGGTGCGCCGCTGTGTTTTCGCTTTAGCCCAGGAACATCTACCCCAGATAGACCCGCATCTTCTGATTCAGGATCTCACTCAATTTGGGGAAGCCCTCGATCTTCAGACCCAGCGTGCGCTGGGAGACTATCTCGCGTCGGCTTAAGTAAGAATGTAGGCGCGGGCGTCCTGCCCGTGCTGGAGCGGCATACACTGCGCCTCTTTCAAATTGACATTGCAGATTTTCGGAGCCTTGCTCGGCTCGCACGAGCGCGGACGCTCGCGCCTACATGGCCTTGGGTAATCGGCTCAGCAAGGCCGCTGCTTTGCGAAACCAGGGGCGCTCGCGGCGACGCAGGTATCCGGGCATGGTCGGCTTCTTATCCAGAATGCGCTGCGCCCATTCGCGGGCCTCGGATTGGCGTTGCTGATCGGCCAGGAAGCAGGCGTAATTGTAGTAAGTCTCCGACGACGTGGAGATTTTGGTAACCTCGCGAAATAAGGTCTCGGCTTTCTCGGGCTGGCCGGTATTCGCGTAAGCGTGGGCCAGCAGTGCGGCGGCGCGCTGAAAGTCATATTTGGGATCCTGCGCGACCACACGTTCGAGATCGGGAACCGCTGCAGCAAAATCTCCCATAAATGTGGCGGCCATCCCACGACGATAGAACGGGTCGGGCGAGTCGGTTCGCGAGGAGATTGCTTTGTCATAGCACTGGCGGGCTCGGGCGTAGTTCCCTTCCTCCAGATACAGATCGGCCAATTCCTCGTAGTTTCCGGCCGAAGGATTGTCCAGAATGGCAGCTTCGAGTTCGTGAATCCTCCTGCGCCGGGGAAAGACTTTGAACGACTGGCGAGCTAAACCAGCGTCGGGGATGACTTCGGCGGCAATGTAGATCAGCGCTCCCAGACCTCCGAAGAAAATAATGATCCACAGCCAATAGCCGTCCGGACGGCGGCGGATGAAGTGGACGATGGCCACCGCCTGCAGAATCAGGCCCCAGGGAAAGAATAAGAAAATAAGCGATCCCATGCTTTGATCGGACTATAGCATGGACCTGAAGGACGGAGTCGAAGAGTCCCGCCGAGCGGTAAGGTCTCAGTTGGAATTTCAGCAGCCCCACTGAGACGTCGGCAAGAAGCGAATTATGCCGTTTTGACAGCAGGTTGCGTTCCGGTCTAGCATGCAGTTGTTCCCTGTGGGGCACGTCGGCATCCCTGCCGAAAGGGTTAAGCCCGCCCGCTGAAAAATCTCAGCAGGAGAGTGCCTATGCCAACCATCGAGACCTACCGGAAGCAAGCCAAACTACTGCTCCGCTGGCATCGCGAAAGAGATTACTCCATTGGCGGGCGGGTACGCAGGCTCGAACGCTACCAGTCTTTGACCGACCGCGAAGTATTGGAGCTTAAGTTCACTCTCACCGTGGCCCAGGAGGTCGTTGCGGCGGAAGCCGGATATCAGAGTTGGGCAAAACTGAAAGCGGCAACGGCCGGAGCACCCAAGAGGCCGCGCGCTTCGTCTGGCACGCAGTTCCTGAAAAAGGTGATACCGATCCTGCTGGTGCGGGATGTTAAGGCATGCGCCGCCTTCTTCGAGCAGAAGCTGGGCTTCGAGATCAACTTCCTCCATGGCCTTCCTCCGTTTTACGGCGCGGTATCGCGAGACGGCGTTTGCCTGCACATCCGCTACGTGCAGCAACCTTTCTTCGCACAAACCGCCGCTCAGGAGAAATCGCTGATCTGCGCGTCCATTGAAGTCTCAAACGTGCAAGGTTTATTTGAGGAATTCAAGGCGCGAGGCGCGGAGTTTGCCCAAACACTCACCAAACAGGCCTGGGGTGGAACTGATTTTCAGGTACGAGATCCCGATGGCAATGTCATTTCCTTCGTCACATTCGGGTGAAATTGAACGTTTCCGACCTCGTCATTTCCCTCGCTTCCGGTAGCCAAAATTAAAACTGAGACACTACCCGCCGAGCGAGGACGCTCGGCGTCCCTTCGTGGGATGCTAAAATCTTCTGTGCTGAGACCTCCTATCCGTCTGCTGGCCACCGATATTGACGGCACCCTGCTCAATCCTCAATTGAAAATATCGGAAGTAGACATGGCGGCGCTGCGCCGCGCTCACCAGGAGGGCGTCGAGATCATCCTCGTCACCGGGCGTCGGCATCGATTCGCATTGTCCATCGCCGAGCAGCTGGGCTTTGACCTGTGGCTGATCAGCTCGAATGGCGCCATCACACGGTCTCTCGCAGGTGAAACGTTTCACCGCGATCTGCTACCCGCCGAGACTTGCCGCAAGCTCTGCGGCACCATGCGGGAATTTCGCGGAAACACCGTCCTGACTTTCGACATCGAAAGCAAAGGCGCGGTGGTGCTCGAGCACATGCGCGATTTGAACGAGAGCATTCAGCGCTGGCTGGAGAAGAACCTGCAATATATTGATTTCGTGATTCCGCTGGAGAACTCTCTGACCACAGATCCCGTTCAGGCCATGTTCTGTGGGCGGATCGAGCGCATGCATCAGGCCCTCGGAGTGCTGGCGGGGAGCGGATTGGAAAACGATATCACCGTGCTGCGCACAGAATATCCGGTGCGCGATCTCTCCATCGTCGATGTGCTGAACCAAGGATGTTCCAAGGGTCATGCCGTGGAACGATGGGCCAATTTTCGAGGTATCCCCCGCGAAGAGGTCATGGCCATTGGTGACAACTATAACGACATTGAGATGCTTGCCTTCGCCGGACTGCCATTTATCATGGGAAATGCATCCGAAGAGTTGCGCGGAAAGGGCTGGGCGGTAACCCTGGCCAATGATCAGAACGGGGTGGCCGCGGCCATTGAGCAGGTTTTGGGGGCGCGCGTCGGGGTGTAGCGGGCCCGTTGCGGGCTGCCGCAGTGCAAGTTTGTCGGGCAACGTCGTTCAGTCTTCATATGAAGTTATTCGGTCAACTCGCACTCGTGCTTGGCCTTCTGGGGACGTCGCTGTTTGCTACCGGGGCCGACGTCGCCCTGCTGCACAACGGCTTTTCTATTCGCCACGAGCGGCGGGAGGTAATCGGTTCGGTAACCCGTCTTTATTTAGGCACCGACCGCGACGGGTATGTGGATGTTCCCACGGTCGAAATTGATGGATTTGAGAAAGACCTATCCGCTCCCACTGGGAAAGTGCGGCCCGGCTCGCAGTCGATGAACGAAGTGATCAACTCGGTAAGCAGCCGGCACCACCTTGATCCCGATCTCATCAACAGCGTGATTCACGCGGAGAGCGGATTCAACCCGAGAGCGGTGTCACCTAAAGGGGCGCAGGGCTTGATGCAGTTGATGCCGCAGACTGCGTCCCGGTTGGGCGTGACCGATTCTTTCGATCCTGGGGCAAATGTCGAAGGCGGCACTCGATATTTGCGGGAGTTGCTGGAGCGGTACAACTTTGATCTGATCAAAGCACTGGCGGCTTACAACGCCGGCCCGCAGCGCGTGGAACAGTACCACGGGGTTCCGCCTTATTATGAGACCCAGGCTTACGTTGGGCGAATCATACGAGATTTCAATCGCAAGAAGCTGGCGGAGCGGAAAGCGGCGGCATTAAAGACCGCCAGCTACCACAAAAGTCCGGCACCCCATGCTCTGACAGCACAACCAGCGGCGGTCTCTGACACAACCCAGCAAGCTTCCCGCTGACCGGTCGTTTTATTGCAACTGGCCTGATTGACCCCCACGTTTATGTCGTTTACCTTGACTAGAGGAGTAATTCTTGAAGCATTTCTGCGCGGGTCTGTTACCTCCGGGACGCATCGAGTAAATGGGCAAAAAACGCATCCTGGCCTACGCGGTCGTCACGGCGATTCTGGCTGCCCTTGTCTATACGCAGTTTCGAACTTGGAAGGACTTCGACTGGCCCACTTTCTGGGCGCAAGGGAAACAAATCAGCCTGCGCCATATCCTGCAGGCCATTGCACTGATCTACATTAGCTTTGGCCTGCGTGCGCTGCGTTGGCAGATCTTCCTGCGCCGGGTGCGTCCGGAAACCTCCGTCCTCGGGTTGATTCCCCCGACTCTGATTGGGTTCACCGGCCTGACCTTGCTCGGACGGCCGGGTGAATTGATTCGCCCTTACCTGATTGCGCGCCGAGCCAATCTCACCTTCTCTTCCCAAATGGCAGTTTGGACGGTCGAGCGCATTTTTGACGTTGGGGCCTTTAGTGTTCTGCTGGGACTTGCAATTTTCTGCCCGGGCACAGCGCTGCATCTTCTCCCACCAGACATCTATCGCAGCGTGCAAATTTTCGGCCTTCTCTTCCTGGCCCTGGCAGCGGGCCTATCGTTTGGCGCAATGCTGGTTGCAAAATTCGGAGAGGCAGTGTCAGCCGGGGTGGAACGGCGCTTTTCTCGCCTCGGCTCGAACCTTGGGCACCGCATTGCGCAACGGCTTCGTGAGTTCCATGGCGGCCTGGACACAATTCATGGTCCAGTGGCGTTTGTCCAGATTGTCTGCGTATCGCTCGCGATGTGGTCGTGCATCGCGCTGGCGTACCTGGAGGTCACTCACGCTTACGGGGCGCCCCTCGCGCACATGACCGTATCCAAAGTTCTGCTGCTCACGGGTTCCAGCATGGTAGGTTCGTTGATCCAGTTGCCGGGCGTGGGTGGAGGATCGCAGCTGGCGACAATTTCCGCGCTGCAGCACGTTTTCAATGCATCGCACGAACTGGCGGCGAGTTGCGGCATTCTGTTATGGCTGGCCACGTTCGTCTGCGTGGTTCCTGCGGGCTTGCTGCTGGCTCACCAGGAACGACTTTCTTTGCGGAAGCTTTCAGAAGAGAGTGAGCAGGAGGAGGCGCGGGCTGAGCTTCCGCCGTCACCTCCGGCAGGCTGATGCGTTGTCGTCCCTGTTACAATCAGGCAGACTACTGATGCAAGCGCCATGAAGTGTCCTTTCTGCGGGTTCGCAAATGACAAAGTGGTGGATTCGCGCGAGAGCAAGGAAGCCGATTCCATCCGCCGCCGCCGCGAGTGCCTGAAGTGCGGCAAGCGCTTCACCACCTATGAGCGCATCGACGAAATTCCTTACATGGTGGTCAAAAAAGATGGCCGCCGTGAGAAATTCGATCGCCAGAAAGTGTTGAACGGACTTTTGAGAGCCTGTGAAAAGCGGCCTGTTCCCATCGGAAAGCTGGAACAGATTGTGAACGAGGCAGAAAGTTTCGTGATCGAATCGGCGGAGCGCGAGCGCAAAACCAGCGAGCTTGGCGAACTGATCATGAATCGTCTGCGCCGCTATGACAAAGTGGCTTACGTTCGCTTTGCCTCGGTGTATCTGGACTTCAAGGATGTCCAGGAGTTCATGGTCGAATTGAAGGACCTGCTCAAGACCAAAGAACCGGAAGTTCGCGGAAAACCGGTAGCAAAGAGTTGACAGCGTTGTAGAAACGCAGCTCTGCTACGTTTCGAGCTGACAGAATCTATCCTCTTTGTCATTCCGAGGAGCGAACGCGACGAGGAATCTGCAGTTTGCCTGTAGTGGCAAGGAGTGCAGATCCCTCGCTTTGCTCGGGATGACGACAACGAGGTTAATGAGCGGGGCTGAAACGTTGCGGAGCAACGTCATTACAGTTTGTTCGGCATTTGCTGATTGGTGTTTTCGGAGACATGGCACACAAGATCACCCTCATCCCCGGCGATGGCATCGGCCCCGAGGTAACCCAGGCGACGGTGCGCATCCTCGAAGCCACGGGCGTCAAGTTGGAATGGGAAACCTTCATGGCCGGGGCCGAAGCGTTTGAGAAATACAAAGAATATATTCCGAAGGAATTGACGGAATCCCTTGAACGAACCCACGTTGGGCTCAAAGGGCCGGTGAGCACGCCGATTGGCGGCGGATTTGCCAGCATCAACGTCGCCTTGCGGCAGAAGTTCGAGCTCTATGCCAACTTCCGTCCCATTCGCAATCTGCCTCACATTCCCACCCGCTATCCCGAGGTAGACCTCATCATCGTGCGCGAGAATACTGAGAGCCTTTACTCCGGCATCGAGCACGAAGTTGTTCCTGGCGTAGTCGAGAGTATAAAGATCATCACCGAAAAAGCCTCCACGCGCATTGCCCGCTTCGCTTTCGAGTACGCTCGCAAGAATAACCGCAAGAAGATCCACGCCATTCACAAGGCTAATATCATGAAGCTGTCGGATGGCCTCTTCCTGCGCTGCGCCCGCGCTGTCGCCAAAGATTATCCCGAGATCACCTACGGCGAGCACATCGTGGATAACACCTGCATGCAACTGGTGATGAATCCGTATCAGTACGACATGCTGGTGATGGAGAACCTTTACGGCGACATCATTTCCGATCTGTGCGCTGCATTTGTAGGCGGGTTGGGATTCGTACCCAGCGCGAACCTCGGCGATCACTGCGCCGTTTTTGAGGCGGTGCACGGCTCGGCGCCCGATATTGCGGGCAAGAACTTGGCGAATCCAACGGCGATCTTACGGTCTTCTTTACTGATGCTGCGCCATCTCGGCGAGTTCGATGCGGCTCTCAAGATTCGCACCGCGTTGGAAAAAGTTTATCGTACGCGGGACAAGTTGACCCGGGACGTCGGCGGCAAGGCCGGCACCTCCGAGTTCGCGGATTTCATCATCGCAGCGATGCAGTCAGAGGCAAGTACCGAACCCGCTGCGGATTCTTCGCACGCGTAACCCGCTCCTACGGGGCGTTCTCCTTCTGCGGTCCCCTTTTTGTGCTTCCCCAGTCGCGAATTATCAGTTCTGCGTTGACTAAACCTTCCACTATTCAGTAACATCCTTTTTCTGCCAAGGAACCCGGGGGAATGGCTTACACAACACGGCGGATTGGTGTGGTGCTCTTCCAGCTCGGCGGACCCGACACGCTGGAAGCGATTGAGCCGTTTCTTTTCAATCTGTTCTGTGACCCCGACATTATTGATTTCCCATTCGCCCGCATCGGCCGTAAGCCGCTGGCCAAGCTGATCTCCAGCACACGAGCCAGAAAAGTCCAGCACCATTACGCAACCATCGGCGGAGGCTCGCCCATACGCCGGTTTACCGAGCAGCAGGCCCGGGCGTTGCAGTTGAACTTGGCAGGAGCTGGCGTGGATGCGCGTTGTTTCGTGGCCATGCGGTATTGGCATCCGTTCACCGCTCAGGCAATCGAGCAACTTCAGGACGCTGAATGCGACGAAGTGGTACTGCTTCCTCTTTATCCGCAGTATTCGAGCACTACGACCGGCAGCAGCCTTAACGAGTGGCGACGGCACTTTCGCGAAGACATCCCAGTTCATTATGTTGAGCCCTTCTATCATCACGAGCTTTACTTGCAGGCGCTGATCGAGAAAATAGACGAGGCGCTGGCACGATTCCCCAACCCTGATCGCCCAGAGATTGTTTTCAGTGCGCACAGCGTTCCCCTCGCCGTGATCGAAAAAGGTGATCCTTATCAGCGCCAAATTGAAGAAACCGTCGAACTGCTGATGCAGCGCGGGGAATGGGCGAATCGCCATCGGCTCTGTTATCAGAGCAAAGTAGGCGCCAGCAAGTGGCTGCAGCCTTCGCTCCACACGGCATTGCGGGAACTGGGCGTGGAGAATGTTCGCGAGGTTTGCATCGTGCCCATATCTTTCGTCTCCGATCACGTGGAAACGCTGGGAGAGATCGATCATGAGGCTCGTGCAGAAGCTGCTCATCTTGGGATCGGACAATTCGAGATGACGTCAGGCCTAAATGATTCGCCGGCGTTCATTGCGGCCTTGGCCGAATTGGTCGGCACTGCAATCGGTATTGATTTAGGAAGAGAACGCGGCGCGGAGTCGCTCGCTGCCGCGGCAGACTAATAACGGAAGAATTAGAATCTAGCGTGGGGCTAGAGACCTGAAAAAGGGGTGAGGACGGATGGCAGACGAGTCCGCCAAGGGCGTTCTGGGGCACCTTCCGCCGTGGCCGCGGCAGGCGCTCAACAATTCGGTTATAGGGATGGAACAGGCTTACCGCCAGCGCAAAGGCCTGCCCGCGCTCAGCGATGCCGATATCGAAGCGCTGAAAGCCGGTCAACCGATGGCTTGGGAAAGCGGCGACGGGCGATCGGCATCCGTCGCGACCGCACCGGCACCGCCCGCCGCGACTCCCGCACCGGTAGCTGCGACTGCCACCCTCAGCGAGGAGGTCGCCAAGTGGGTCGCGGAAGGAAGGAAGTGGAGCAAGTCGACCATCGCAGCGGAACAAGCCCGGCGTGGACGCAAAGGTTTGCCCGCTCTTAACAATGTCGAAATTGCAGCTCTGCTTGGAGAGGCAATTGAGGACACCGCCCCTCCCGCGCCTGCTGCCCCGGTTTCTCCTGTTGCCGCTCAACCTGTGGTCGCGTCCGGACCCATTAGCGCAGAAGTCGCCAAGTGGGTTGCGGAGGGAAAAAAGTGGAGCAAGTCGACCATCGCAGCGGAACAAGCGCGGCGTGGACGCAAAGGGTTGCCCACTCTTAACGACGCAGAGATTGCTGCGCTGCTCGGGGAGCCGGCCGCTCCCGCCGCAGCCCCTGCAGCTTCGGTTCCAGTTGCGGCGACAACGGGCGCTGCCGCCCCTCGGCCTGCAGCGGCGAAAGGCGTGGCTGCCTCGGCGGCGGCTTCCGTGGCCCGCAGCGGCGAGTCCACAAGTTATGTAGGGACCCCCGCGGTTGGAACATCCAAAGCCGCAAAAGCTGGGGGAGTCGCATCGATCGGGCCGGAAGACAGCGAGGTCAATCAGCAGCGCCGCCGATTGGTGTGGAGTGCGGTTGCCGCTTTTCTGGTGGCGTGGTTCCTGGCATTCTTCCGCTTCTTTCTACCGCGCACTCTATTCGAGCCCGCGACCAGTTTTAAGATTGGCTATCCCGAAGAGTACGGCCTCGGAGTGGATACAAAATTTCAACAGAAGTACCGCATCTGGGTAGACCGGACGCCGGATCGCATCTTTGTGATTTACGCGCGCTGCACTCATCTGGGCTGCACTCCCGACTGGAAGCCCAGCGAGAACAAATTCAAATGTCCATGCCACGGCAGCGGATACGACAGCGAAGGAGTCAATTTCGAAGGTCCGGCGCCGCGGCCGATGGATAGAGCGAAGGTGGAAATCGCGCCCGACGGCCAGATCCTGGTGGATGTCTCAAAGCTGTACCAGTGGCCGAAGGGTCAGCCCACCCAGTTCAACGACCAGGGAGCTTTCTTGCGAGCGTAATAGATTGTGTGGCGCGGGCGCCCTCGCCCGTGTTTGTTTCAAGAAGTACGACAAGAGGAACCAATGCCTGAAGAGAATGGAAACGGCAAGAACGGCAATCGCGTAGGCCTACTGGAACGAGTGAAGGCTGGGATGAAAGAAGATGTCCAGTCGCTCAAGACCGACATGCCGGCGAAAGCCAAAGAGCAGATCGAGGGCCTGAAAGATCCTACCAAGACTCAGGTCTTCACTTCGATCTTCCGCCACAAGCATGACGACACACCCCGCAACCGGGCGCTGGGCGTGCTGTCGAACGTCTTCCTGCATCTGCACCCAGCCAAGATAAATCGTGACGCGGTGCGCTACAGCTACACCTGGGGCATGGGCGGAATCACGTTCTACTTGTTCATCGTGCTCACTTTTACCGGCGTACTGCTAATGTTCTATTACCATCCCAGCAAAGTGCAGGCCTTCCGCGACGTTCTCTATCTCGAGCACGACGTCCCCTTCGGCAAACTGCTGCGCAACATGCATCGCTGGGCCGCGCACTTGATGGTAATCGGAGTCTGGCTGCACATGTTCCGCGTGTTTCTGACCGGCTCGTACAAGAAGCCGCGCGAATTTAACTGGAACATCGGAGTGCTGCTGCTAGTCTTTACGCTGCTGCTCTCCTTCACCGGCTACCTGCTTCCCGACGATCAACTCGGATTCTGGGCAGTCACGGTAGGAACGAACATGGCTCGGGCCACGCCGCTGCTGGGCCACGAGGGCCCGTTCGGCAAGATGTTGGGGATGACTCCGTATAACGACGTTCGCTTCGGTTTGCTGGGCGGCTCGATCGTCGATGCGAACGCCCTGCTGCGTTCTTACATCTGGCACTGCATCGGCATTCCGATCGTGGCTTCGGTTCTCATGATCGTGCATTTCTGGCGCGTAAGAAAAGACGGCGGCATCTCCGGCCCAGCGCCAGTGATGCTGACAGCAGAAGCAGACAAGCCGCGCCGCGGATAGATTCGGAGACTTTATGGATTGGCGACAACTTTGGGAGATCTGTTCGGCGCCCGACAACGTGCCTATCGTCGGCTTGATCCCGCTGTTGATTTTCTACATTTATCTGGCCTGGACACAGGCCAAGGCCAACGATGAGTTGATCGGCGAACTTGAAACCAATCCTGCGATGGCGAAGACTCATCACCGCAAGACGTGGCCCTTCCGTCCCGGCTGGCAGAAAGAAATCCACGTCTGGCCATTTCTGCTGCGCATTGAATTTCTCGCCGCCATCATTGTGACGATTATTTTGATGATCTGGTCCATCACGCTCAGCGCGCCGCTGGAGGAACCGTCGAATCCCAACCTTACGATGAATCCCGCAAAAGCCCCGTGGTACTTCCTCGGCTTGCAGGAAATGCTGGTGTACTTCGATCCGTGGATCGCCGGCGTGGTGATGCCGACGCTCATTATCGTCGGACTCATGGTGATTCCATACATTGACACCAACCCGCTGGGCAGCGGCTATTACACCTGGAAGCAGCGCAAGTTTGCCATTGGCACGTTCATGTTCGGCTTCGTGATTCTGTGGGTGGCGATGATCATTATCGGGACTTTCATCCGCGGACCCGGCTGGCAGTGGTTCTGGCCAGGACAAACCTGGGATCACAACCGGCTTATTTATGAAGTGAACCGCGATCTGCCGGACCTTTTTGGGCTCACCTCAAACCTTGCCAAGGCAATCTTCGGCGCGATCGTGGTCGGAGGTTATTACCTTGCAGGCGGATTTCTGGTGCACGCACTGTTCCGGCGATACAACCCGAAAGATTATCAGCGCATGAGCCTTTTGCAGTATTCCATCATGATGTTTTTCTGGCTGACCATGGTGGGATTGCCGCTCAAAATGCTGCTGCGGCTTGCCTTCAATATTAAGTACGTGTGGATAACGCCGTGGTTCAACGTGTGAGCTAAGAAGTAGTTGTCATTCCGAGCGAAGCGAGGAATCTGGTGCTTCCCGGCGGAAACCGAGATTCCTCGCTTCGCTCGGAATGACAAGAATTTGGCTGTGTTCAACGACTAGAGGGAGAATCTGGTGCCTGAACAACCAATTCCCGAGCAAGATCCGGTAGTAACGAAGTCGTACGCGCTCTATTACGTCGTCTCGATGGTGCTGCTCATGGCGACGCTGTTCTGGGCGCTGTGGGACGAAGCTTACGGGCAACGGCCCTGGAAAGCTTTCCAGAATGAATGGAAGCAGCGCTACACCGCTTTCCTCAATAAGACCGAACCTGCATCCGACAAATCGGTTAAGGCTGTGGAGAACAACCCCGACTATCAGAAACTGGAAGAAGCCTACAAGCAGGCTGACGCGGCGGCTCGGCCTCGGCGCGACGAACTTCAGAAACAGATCACCGATCTCTCCGCGAAAATCCTGGCGGTCCAGAACATCTTTACCGATAAGCGTGCGTACGCCAATTCGTTGACCTATCAGATCGAGACAGAGACCAGTTCGTCCGGCAAGGAAAGCAAAAAGAAGGAACTGGAAGAATATAAAAAGAAACTCTGGTCGGTTGAGTTTCCCGACGGGCACAAAGAAAAATACGACTTCCGCCAGCTGGAAGAAAAATACAACGAACTCAAAGACGAGCGCACAAAATTAAACGCGGAACTGGGCGACGTCCTCAAGCCCGTGACTGCGGCCAGCACTGCAATGTCCGCGTACATTTCCGAGCACATGGTCGACCTCACTCCCACGCAAATCGAGGGCTTGCAGAAGAAGACGAAAGAGTGGGATCCCACAATCGTGCAGATCAATGTGGCGGAGGCGAATATCGTCGACCGCTGCGAGTCCTGCCACATGGGTATCCGTGAGCCGCTGAAAATTACGCCCGCAACAATGACCCCGAAGGGCGAGAAAAAGCCCGATGAATATGCCCAGGCATTCGTAAGCCATCCCGAACCCGGGCTCTTAAAGATTCACGATCCTGACCAGTTCGGTTGTTCGCCCTGCCACCAAGGGAATGGCCGTGCGACCACCAGTATCGAGAAGGCGCACGGAAACTACGAGCACTGGCTGTGGCCGCTCTTCCCCAAGCAGAACGTCGAAGCCGGCTGCCAGACCTGCCACTCGGCAGACATGGTTTTGGTCAGCGGCGATGCGGGATGGACGATCAGCGAGGGCAAGGATTTGTTCCGCCAAAAGGGATGCATGGGCTGCCACCGCTATGAGGGTTACGACAAGGAACCCGAGGATCTGAACACCTTCAACCAGCAGATCAAGCAACTGGAGCAGCAGAAAACGGACAACGTCAAGCAGGCGGCGTACTTGATGAAGCAGGCCGACGCGGCAGAGAGCAACGAAGAAGCCAACCGGTTGAACGATAAAGCCATCGCTCTCAAAGTCGCCAACAGCAAGGCCGACGGCCACATTCAACAGCTCGATTTTCAGTTGCACAGCGTGATGCAGGACATGAAGAAGATTGGGCCAAACCTAAAGGACATCCGGCTCAAGCTGAACAAGAATTGGATTCCGGTGTGGCTGAAAAAACCGACTGACTTCCGTCCCACTACCAAGATGCCGAACTTCCGGCTGACCGATCATCAGATCCAGGCGATTTCAGCTTATTTGTGGCAGTCGGCATTGACGGATCCCCTACCGCAACAGAAGCCTGGAAACGCAGAGCATGGCAAAGAACTCTTCGAAACGCGCGGTTGCCTCGCTTGCCATTCTATCGGCGAAGCCGATCAGATCCAGGGCGGCGTCTTTGCTGCGAATCTGACACGCGAGGGTGAAAAGGCCAACTACGATTACCTGGTGCGCTGGATCCACAATGCGCGCCAACGCACCCGCCCCTATTGCCCGTACGAAAAGAAAGATATTGGCCCTGAAGATTACGCCAAGAAGGGCTTGCCTTACGCCTTTGACCTGGAACACAGCCAGTGCCCCAACGACGGTCACGAACTGCAAGTGCAGAACATGACAGTGATGCCGAGCCTGCGCCTCGCGCCCGAAGACGCGCAGGACATCGCGTCTTATCTGATGACGCAGAAAAAGCAGGACCCCTCTTCCTACACCAATGCCTCTTTCATGGATGATCCCGCGCTGAAAGATGAGGGCAAGAAATGGGTTCGCCACTACGGCTGCTCCGGCTGCCATGAAATTTCCGGCATGGAGGACGAAGGCCGCATCGGCACTGAGCTGACATTCGAAGGCAGCAAGCCCATCGAGCGCCTGGATTTCGCATTGTTCACAGAAATCGCGCAGCGCGGCGGCAAGGATGCCGAACCGATCAGGAATCCGGAAGACTTGGCGCGGCTCCCCGAGGGCCCGGCGACGGAACCGTGGTACGACCACAAAGGCTTCTTCGAGCACAAACTAGCCGAGCCCAACATTTACGATCAGGGCAAAATCAAGAGCGAGACCGAAGCCCTGCGCATGCCGAATCTACACCTAACCTCAGAGCAGATTCGCGCCCTTACGACATTCCTGTTAGGCAGCGAAGAGAATTCCCTGCCCATCCAATATCAATACCGTCCCGGCGACGCCCGCCGTGACATTCAAGATGGCTGGTGGGTGGTCAAGAAATACAACTGCATGGGATGTCATCAGTTCATCCCCGGGCAAAAGACGATTCTCATGGGGTTGCCGCAGTATCGCGAGAACCCGGAGCAGTTGCCTCCGAAACTCCTGACTGAAGGCGCGCGCGTCGATCCCGAATGGCTGCGCCGCTTCCTGTCCAATCCTTCGTTAAGCACGTCGGACACGAACCGCAACGGCGTACGTCCGTACTTGAAAGTGCGCATGCCTACGTTCTCTTTCTCGGACAACGAACTGCGCAAGCTGGTGCGATTCTTCCAGGCCTTGTCGCAACAGCCGATGCCGTATATTCCTGAGCAGGTACCGGTGCTGACTTCGAAGGAATCAGAGATGGCGCGCAGCTTGTTCTCGAGTTCGGCGGCACCGTGCCTGAAATGCCATGCCACGGGCGATCCGGCACACGACAAGATCGCAACCGCGCCGAACTTCCTGCTCGCCAAAGAGCGCCTGAAACCAGACTGGGCCGAGCGCTGGGTGATTGATCCGCAGGCCATCAGTCCGGGAACGTCCATGCCGTCGGGATTGTTCCGGCGCGAAAACAATCACTGGGTGTTCGCTGGACCAACCCCACCGTCGTTC
>Ga0207003_1009_pt1 | contig 66435 bp, 56 predicted proteins | sample Alteio_BWMinCont_89_FD_153474 | JGI IMG/M metagenome (GOLD analysis project Ga0207003, IMG submission 153474) | Enriched cells from forest soil in Barre Woods Harvard Forest LTER site, Petersham, Massachusetts, United States -... | ecosystem: Environmental > Terrestrial > Soil > Temperate forest >...
TTTTTTAGGCTTGTGACGTTCCCTGACGGTCGCGGCTCAGTCGTTTTCTTGGCGCTGCTGTTGTTTTTAGGCTTGTGACGTTCCCTGACGGTCGCGGCTCTGTTGTGCTTCGCTGTAAAAATGCAGAAGAGTGGCGCGCCCGGAGAGATTCGAACTCCCGACCACCTGGTTCGAAGCCAGATACTCTATCCAACTGAGCTACGGGCGCATGTATACAAAGGTTGGCGCGCCCGGAGAGATTCGAACTCCCGACCCCCTAGTTCGTAGCCAGGTACTCTATCCAACTGAGCTACGGGCGCACACTGAGATTAAAATGATTCATCACAAAATGAAGAGCGGCTAGCTTATATAAAAAGCAGCAGAGAGGCAATTGTTTTGTAGGTGGTTGTTTCTGAAAACGCGCTACTTGTCGGTGAGCGTAGCTTGTCATTGCGAGGAGCGCTTTTTGCGACGAAGCAATCCAGAAAAAACATTGCAAAGTTCCCCTGGATTGCTTCGCTACGCTCGCAATGACACGGGTTTTTGATTTCGATATTTTTGGATATGGGGTATGGCGGAGAGAGAGGGATTCGAACCCTCGATGGAGGTTTAAGCCCCCATACTCCCTTAGCAGGGGAGCGCCTTCAGCCTCTCGGCCATCTCTCCTATGTGTAGCAATCGTGTGACTCTAACTATTCATCAGATGAGCTTTTCTTTTCTTTTTTCTCTTTTGCGGGCTCTGCAGCAGTTGCTGTCGTATTCTTTTCTTGCTGAATTCGTTGATATATTTCTTCACGGTGTACAGACACATCTTTGGGCGCATTAATACCGATACGCACCTGGTTACCTTTGATACCCAGTACGGTTACAACAACATCGTCGCCGATGATTAATGTTTCCCCCACCCGTCGTGTTAATATGAGCATTGTCCATCTCCTTTAAACTACCTTATTTTATGTATCTTATTCCCTACATAATTCAAACATTCTCTGAAACGCAGGTATTTGCCAGCATTTCAGGTCAGCAATGGTAAACAATATAATGGGTTTCTGCAAACAAGATTTTCTAAATTTATGCTTCTATGTGACTTTTAGTTATCTGCTTATCAAGCTCAAACGCCTCATGAACTGCACGTACGCCTTTTTCCAGCAGAGATTCGTCAATCATCACGGAAATTTTAATATCCGAAGTGGTAATCATGAGAATCGTGATTTCATCACGGCCCAACGCATTAAACATCGTAGTCGCCACACCCGAATGCGAACGCATTCCGACTCCCACCAAAGACAGTTTGGCAACATGAGGATGATTTTTGACAGACGCTGCGCCGAGCTCTTTCGCTAATTTTTCCACGATTTCCAGCGTTTTTGCCTGATCTTTGCGTTGTACCGTAAATGTAAAATCAGTCGTTTGTTTGTCTGAAGTGCTTTGCGCGATCATATCCACTTCAATATTGGCCTGACTGATTTGGCCTAAAATATGGCCTTCGATACCCATACGATTCGGAACGCCTACCAGTGAAAACAAGGCTTCTTCACGACTGAATGCAATTCCTGAGACGAGACGTTTTTGCATGACTTTTTCCTCTAGTGTGACCAGTGTGCCCGGGTTATCGGTAAAGGTAGACAATACTCGGATCGGAATATTGTGTTTGCTCGCTAATTCAACCGAGCGCATTTGCAAGACTTTGGCGCCCAGGCTTGCCATTTCCAGCATTTCTTCAAAACTGATTTGGGGTAACAAGCTTGCTTCGGGCAATAAGTGCGGATCCGTCGTATAAACTCCATCCACATCGGTGTAAATTTGACATTCATCGGCTTTGAGAGCGACAGCAAGTGCAACAGCGGTTGTGTCTGATCCACCACGACCTAATGTTGTAATATCACCTCGCGCATTCATTCCCTGAAATCCTGCGACGATCACAATGTGTCCTGCGGATAAATCATCATGAATTTTATTGGTTTTGACTTCTAAAATACGGGCTTTGGTGTGCGCATCATCGGTATGAATACCGAGTTGCAAACTCGTATACGAACGTGCGCGATGATTTTTTGAATTTAAAGCCATTGCGAGCAATGACATCGAAACTTGTTCGCCGGTTGCGACTAACACATCATATTCACGTGGATCCGGTTCGTGCGTGAGCGCGTGTGCGAGTTGAATTAATCGATCTGTTTCACCTTGCATGGCTGATACCACGACAACTACATCATGCCCTTGTTGTTTTGTTTTAATAATTTTAGACGCAACATGCTGAATGCGATCCAAGGTGCCAACGGAACTGCCGCCGTATTTTTGTACGATAAGTGCCATGATTTTTTCCTATTGTAGGGTGGATTAGGTGCGTTTTTTGCACCGTAATCCACCAACTTTATATTCTTCTTGGTGGATTACGGTGCAAAAAACGCACCTAATCCACCCTACATTTTCTCTTTTACCCAGTTATACACAGATTCCAGCGCTTCATTCAAGTTTTCTGGCTGATTTCCACCGGCTTCTGCCATATCCGCGCGTCCGCCGCCTTTTCCACCCACTTGCATCGCGATCATATTAACAAGTTCACCCGCTTTAATGCGATCCACATAATCCGGCGTCACGCCCACGATGACACTGACTTTCCCTTCGTTGACAATCGCCAGTGCAATCACCGCGCTGCCTAATTTATTTTTTAATTGATCGACCGTATTGCGTAACGATTTCGTATCGATCCCTTCCAATTTCGCAGTCAGAATTTTAACACCATTTATTTCCTTCACTTGCGACATTAAATCCTGGCTCAACGTATTGCTGAGTTTTCCTTTTAATTGTTCGAGTTGTTTTTCCAGCAAGCGAATTTTTTCATCCGATTGTTGCAGTTGTTGTTTGCATTCTTTTTCGCGTTTATCGATCCATTGCAACGCGCCTTCACCCGTGACAGCTTCAATGCGACGAATTCCTGCAGCCACGCCGGATTCAGATGTGATTTTAAAAATCCCGACATCGCCTGTGTGATGCGCGTGCGTTCCACCGCATAATTCCACCGAATCACCAAATCGAATGACGCGCACTTCATCACCGTATTTATCTTCGAATAATCCCATCGCGCCGCTTTCTAGTGCTTCAGCAGGTGAGGTAATACGTACGACGGCTTCATGGTTCGAGCGAATTTCCTGATTAACGCGTTGTTCAATCGATTTCAATTCTTCGATTGTCAAAGGCATTGAATGTGAAAAATCAAAACGTAATCGTTCGGGTTCAACCAGAGATCCTTTTTGTAAAATATGTTCGCCGAGTGTTTGACGCAATACCATATGCAATAAATGCGTCGCAGTATGATTGAGTACAGTCGCCGCGCGGCGTTTCGCATCGACTTCAGCTAAAACATTTTCATGTAAATCTAAGCGGCCTTTTTCCACATGACCGACATGAATAATCGCAGATCCTTGTTTTTGGGTATCGCTCACGTGAAAAAGATTTCCATTCACACTCAATTGACCTTGATCGCCTATTTGCCCGCCCGATTCTGCATAAAAAGGCGTGCGATCTAACACAATAGAACCTTTGTCGCCCTTGTTTAACGTATCGACGGGTTTTCCTTCGCGATACAGCGCAATTATTTTTCCATTCCCACGCAAGTTTTTTTCATAACCTGAAAATTCCGTGGATGCATCGATTTGTGCAGCAGAATGTGTGATTTCGAATTGACTGGCTTGGCGTGAACGTTCACGTTGTTGCGTCATCGCTGTTTCAAATCCTTCTAAATCCAATTGCAAATGACGTTCACGCGCGATGTCGGCTGTTAAATCGACTGGGAATCCGTAAGTATCATAGAGTTTAAATACGGTTGTGCCTGGAATCACAGTGCCTTTTAATTCACTGACGGCTTGCTCAAATAATTTTAATCCTTGAGACAGTGTTAAACGAAATTGTTCTTCTTCTTGACGCAATATTTTTTCGATGTGCGATTGCGCGTTGCGTAAAGCAGGATACGCTTCACCCATTTCAATGACGAGCGGTTGCACTAACTGGAAAAAAAACGGTTCGTGCAAACCGAGTTGATGTCCATGACGAAGTGCGCGACGAATAATGCGGCGCAATACATAACCGCGCCCTTCATTGGAAGGAGTGACGCCGTCGGTAATTAAAAAAGAACACGAACGAATATGATCGGCGATGACGCGCAATGAAATATTCGATAAATCTTTTGTCGAAGTTAATTGAGCGGCGGCTTGAATTAAAGGTCGAAAGAGATCCGTGTCGTAATTATTGTGAACGCCTTGCATCACAGCTGCGAGACGTTCTAATCCCATGCCGGTATCCACAGAGGGTTTAGACAAAGGCGTGAGAGAACCATCGGCTGCGCGATCGTATTGCATGAAAACTAAATTCCAGATTTCTACGTAGCGATCGCCATCTTCTTCGGGCGTACCGGGCGGGCCGCCTGCGATATGTTCACCATGATCATAAAAAATTTCGGTGCAAGAACCGCAAGGACCTGTCGGGCCCATCGACCAAAAATTACTGTGTTCACCGCAGCGTGAAAATTGGTTCGGATCGATTTTGATTTCGTTTAGCCAAATATCTGCGGTTTCATTGTCGTCTTGATACACGGTGATCCAGAGTTTTTCTGTGGGAAGATGCAATACGTTCGTCAAAAAATTCCAGGCGAGTTGAATCGCTTCGCGTTTGAAATAATCACCGAAACTGAAATTGCCGAGCATTTCAAAAAAAGTGTGGTGACGTGCGGTGTAACCGACGTTTTCTAAATCGTTGTGTTTGCCACCCGCGCGTACACAGGGTTGCGAAGTGGTTGCGCGTTGGTAGGGACGTTTTTCTTTTCCGAGAAAAACGTCTTTGAATTGCACCATGCCAGCGTTGGTGAACAGTAAGGTGGGATCGTTATGGGGAATTAACGAACTGCCGGGGATGATTTCGTGACCGTGGTCTCGAAAATAATTTAAAAATAAGCTGCGGATTTTGTTGGCGCTTAGGGTCATGTGCATAATCCATAAAAGCTATCGGCGGCGTCATGATCACTGTCATTAAGTTAAGAAAGATGTCATCTCCGTGAGCGCTTCGTACGGCCTCTATCGGAGCGTCGCGGGATGACGCTCTGAATAGAGGCCGCCGTGCAAATCTCTTAACTTAATGGCAGTGGGTGTCATGACACCGCGACAATAAAACTTGCTAGTCTGCGTGAGGGATTCTTTCGATGCAAGTGTTTTAAGGATTCCTTAAGAATTGATCGGTAGAATAGGGAAAATTTTATTTTTCATGAGTCACAATACGGTTGAGGGGGTAGTAAGATGTCTGGTTCAAGAGATGGTCAAAGTTCAAACAGTCGTGAAGACTTAGGTCGTGAAGACTTAGAAAGTGATCAATTACCTGATTCCGCAGAATTAAAAAAAGAAGAATCAGAAGAAGAATCAGAAGAAGACAAGATACTTAATGAAGAGCTCACGAGGCAACTCAAAAACGTGCCGGCTCTCAAGAACGATCCTTATTACGTAAGGAGTGTTGGAGACTTATTTTCGCTACCGGTTTTCTGTGGTGATGACGGCTCTACTCGGCTTCCACCCCCATCGTATGCTGACCTTGTTCAAGCGATGAAAAGCCTTGAAGCGTATTTGCAGTCGGCGGATATTCCTCATGACAGTGTTTTCACCGCGTTAATGGACTGGCACAGCGAAATATTCCATCGGATGAATAATCATACCCTGAGTGATTCACAAATAGGAAATTTGATGTCCCAAATCCATATCAACTTGGTGATGGCCCAGATTGTTCACGCTCCCGAATCTAAGATATCTGATGTCCTAAAGCAGGAGTGTATTAGCAATTATCTTATTGACGAGGCTGCAATATTGAATGACAACATTTCCCACTGGAGCGGATGGAATGTCGCAGCGGGTTTGGGTCTCATCGTCTTGGGAAGCGTATTTCTTGCAGTGATGGGTTTTGCCATCGCATCAAGTTATGGTGCGGCACTGCCACTTTTCCTGACTGCATTTAATGGCGAATTTCTCATGGGAGCGGTTGCATATCTGGCGGGATATGGATATCTCAAGCATCGGCAGTTGCAGCGAGAAGAGCTTAGGAGAACCGCACAGGTAGAATTAGTAAGTTTTTCAGAAGAAAATTTAGAATTAGACGATGAGGAAAAAGCTCCGACCGTTACTAAAAAGACAGCCAGTACTGCTGTTATCCAACGAAATCTTGGGGACCATATTTGGGAGAATCGGTATCCCCCTACGCTTGCTCTTGTCGGCAGTTTATTTTCTGCCTTGTTCATGACGCAGGTAGATCAAAGCATGGCATCTGCTGCCTTGTCCTTATCACCGGGTGTTTCAACGAAAGCGACGATCTCTGCAGGTTCAATGAATACTGGAGCGCTTGGCATTACTGCCTCGATGCTCTTGCTTGGATCGGTAGGTCTTCATGCTATATACCAAGGCTTCAAAATGCTCAAAGGGGAATATGATAAAGCGCAGGAAGACAAAAGAGCTCAAGCCCATTCATCGGCTTTCTTCAGAACGGTTCGAGACGAAGTACGGTTGCCTCAGCCGCAGGTTGCAGCGAGTTCTGCTCCTAAGAGATTAGTAGGCTCACCAAGCAGCACCACACCAAGCAGCAGGAGAAACAGCAGGTAAAAAACACTCTCAATCTGCTCCGAAGTAAACCTCCGAGCGAACAACAAAATTGCTTAGCACGCCTTCCCCCGGAGTGGGAAGGCGTGCCGCCAATCGGAGCTCTTAAAAAACACTCTCAATCTGCTCCGACGTAAACCCGCGCGAATACAAAAAACGCATCTGTTTTGCGCGGGATTTAAAATCCTGCGGAGCTTCATTTTTAAAACGTTTTTGCCAAACCATGCGAACTTCAGAAAACCATGTTTTATCGGTAATCTTGACGTATCGATCGATGAGTTCTTGATGAATCCCACGTTCCATTAATTCGGCTTGAATCCGCAACGGTCCCCATCCTTTCGCGCGGCGAAAATGAATATAATTTTCAACAAACCGATCCTGACTTAACAGATTTTCCTGAGTGAGAGCCTGAATCACAGATTGAATCAATTCATCCGCAAATTTTTTTCGGCGTAATTTGCGGGAAAGTTCTACTTCAGAATGATCGCGGCGTGCTAAAAAATTCATTGCAGCACGCCGGATTTCTTTTAAATCACTCATCAAACAACTTCTTCCTCAGCTTCCATTTCTTCTTGCGCTTTTTTCGTTTTAGCCACTGTCGTCAAACATTTTGCACGAATTTGGCTTTCCAGCTCTTGAGCCATCTCAGGGTGTTCTTTCAGGAAAATACGAGCATTATCTTTGCCCTGACCAATGCGCTGATTTTTATAACTGAACCATGCACCGGCTTTATCAACGAGTTGATGCAGCACACCCAATTCAAGAATTTCACCTTCGCGCGAAATCCCTTCGTTATACAAAATATCAAACTCAGCCTGTTTGAACGGAGGAGCCACTTTGTTTTTAACCACTTTCACGCGCGTTTCACTGCCAATAATTTCATCGCCATTTTTAACACTCCCCACACGACGAATATCTAAACGAACCGACGCGTAAAACTTCAATGCGTTTCCGCCTGTCGTTGTTTCAGGATTCCCAAACATCACGCCAATTTTCATACGAATTTGATTGATGAAAATGACTAAGGTGTTAGAGCGTTTGATATTGGCGGTGAGTTTGCGTAACGCTTGTGACATGAGACGTGCTTGCAAGCCCATGTGCGAATCGCCCATCTCGCCCTCGATTTCTGCTTTGGGGGTGAGTGCAGCAACGGAGTCGATAATCACGACATCGACAGCGCTGGATCGGACTAACATATCAGTAATTTCGAGCGCTTGTTCGCCGGTATCCGGTTGTGAAATCAATAATTCATCGACATTAACGCCCAAGCGTTTAGCATATGCAGGATCGAGCGCATGTTCCGCATCGACAAATGCAGCTGTGCCACCTTGTCTCTGACAAGCGGCAATGACTTGTAAAGTCAGCGTTGTTTTACCAGATGATTCAGGACCGTAAATTTCGACGATACGACCACGTGGCAATCCGCCGACGCCAAGTGCAATGTCCAAGGTGAGCGAACCGGTTGAAACCACTTCGAGGTCGCGCTCGATAGTTGAATCGCCCAAACGCATAACGGAGCCTTTGCCGAATTGGCGTTCGATTTGGCTTAACGCGGCGCCGAGGGCTTTTTTCTTGTTTTCTTCCATTGTGAGTGTCCTTCTATTAATTAAAAAAATTGGATTGAAGAGGGAATGCGCGGGGTAGGTGAAGCGTGTGTGGATCAGCGTCCTAGTCTGCGTGAGGGATTATTTTGATGCAAGTGTTTTTCATATCTTCTGCCCATGCGTCGCTCCTGTTTCAGCCGCGGGACGACGCATAGGGGGAGGTCATTTCAGCGGGCAGCAGTGAAAAATATGTTGGCATGACAGGCGGGGATTTAAGGATTTCTTAAGGATTAATCAATAGAATAGGGAAAAATTTATTTTTTATTAGCTGGATAACGAGTTAGAGGGGGTGGCGGGATGTGGAGTTATTTTGTTGGGGATGATGATGCGGGGGATGGATTTGGCGGGGATACAGGGGCGGCAGCGGTGCTAGAAGCACAGCATGAAGCAGCTGAAGCAGCCAAAGAAGCCAAAGCAGCCAAAGCAGCTGAAGAAGCAGCAACCAAAGCAGCTAAAGAAGCAGCAGTCAGAGCTGAGGAACAAAAAAAAGAACAAGCACGCCAAAAAGCACTAGAAGAACAAAAAAGAAAAGATGAAGAAGCAAGGCAGCGAAACGTAGTAAGACAGGGAGAATTATTTCCGGAACAAAAAAAGCAGCAACCACAGCAACCACAGCAACCACAGGAACCACAGCAACCACAGCAACCAGAAAATGCACCAGAAGATGATGGTCCACCATCAACAAACATACAGACACTAGGCGTTATTAGGGCTCGAAAGAATAAGAAGGGTGGGGCGAACACGTTAGCGAGTCGAGAAGCAGCTTCTCGAGAGTTAAAAAGGCAGAATAAAGCCGAGGAAAATAAGAGACCTCACGAGCAAGGCAAAAAACCTCTGCCACCGACACCGATAAAGGAGGATGCTCCTCCTCTGACACCGATAAAGGAGGATGCTCCTCCTCTGACTAGCGAACCTAAAGATTCGTCTCGTCAATTAGACTTGGCAGAAGAGAATAGGGAGCATAAGAGGCAAGACGACCTTTCTTTGTCACCTGCGTCTTCTCCTGAACCTGAAAATTCAGTTTTAGATTCGCAGCCACAGGGCGCAAATTCTAGTGTTTCCAGCGAATCTCCGCAGGTAACTGTTAGTGATCCCCCCTCTCGAGACCAGTCACCAGTTCCTCTTGCTCTTTCTCCGAGTCCGACCGCGGGCTCTTCTTCATCAGGATCACTAAGTAGCTTAGTGGAGACTCCTCCTGTATTTTCAGGGCCGGATGTAATTGTTAGTGATCCCCCATCAGTTCCTCTTGCTCTTTCTCCGAGACCGATCGCGGACTCTTCATCAGGATTACCAAGTGTGTTAGGGGCGGCTCCTGAAGCTGATGGGGTACCTCGGCTCCTTCCAGACCTACCGCCGCCAATATCAGTAGTAGAACCGGACGCAGAGCCCCCAGCTGGTGTTGATCCCCAACTTTGGGAGAGTCTCACGAACAGATTAGATGGGATAGACGGGCTCAGAAATAATCATTTTTACAAGACTATAATTCTGGGCAGCTTGCTCGATAAAGAGGCTAAGCACACTCCTTCTCCTGAGATTTTGATCTCTGAAAACGATTCATCTTATCAAAATCTTCTCCAAGCCAACTGCGCTCTTGGAGTCTATCTTGCAAATGAGGAAAAGCAGAATCGACAAGCCTTCACCCCTAATTCTATTCTCTCTAACTTAAAACTTTGGTACCGGGGCATATCCCACCGGATCACACCGGATTCTCTGAACGTTTCGCAAAGAGCGGAATTGATCGAGTTGATTTATACCAACCTGACCATTGCGCTGGTTCATGACTGGAAGACAGAGCAGAAGTCTGAGAATACTGTGCAGAGCTATATGCGACCGGATTGTATCGATCGTGCCGTAAAATTAAATGAGAATATTTCCTACTGGAATGGATGGAAAGTCGTAGCGGGTATTTGTGTCGGGATCTTGGGGCTTGCCATGATCGGAGTGGCGGGTCTTTCAATCGCTGCGAGTTATGGTGCTGCATTACCGGTTTGGGCGATGGCTATTGCTTCATGGAATGGCGGAGCGGTGGGTGCAGCCGTGTTGTATCTGATCGGATGTAACATGGCTCAGTGCCGGAAATCGCATCAAGAAAATAAACGGAAAGAAGTGAATGGTGGTGGTAGCGACGCCGCGATCCAACAATCTCTTGGGCGCGGTATGGCCGAAGCTGGTGTGTGCGTGATTGGCGGCATCGTGTCTGTGGTTTTTGCGGCGTTCAATGTGATCCAGTCTGCCACTTTGTCGCTGGGAAAAAACTGCTCAGTCAAAGCGTCAACGACTAATGTATTTCCTCCTTACTCTCTCGACTCCGCAGCTGTTGCCAAGAATTTTGCAGCAGCGGGTATCCATGCCCTTATGTTACTGGTTGCGGGCGTGGGTGTGCGTGCTGTGCGGAAAGGCGGCAGGATGGTGAAAAACCAATGGAATAAATGCAACGAAGATGCAAAGACTCGAGGGCATGGATCTGAATTTTTTAAGGTGGCTGCACCTGATGTTGTTGCACAGCAAAAAAACCAAGGCTGGTGTAGCAGGCTTAAATTGTGATGCACAGCGCAACAATTCTGAAAATAGGCGTTAACAATAGGAAAAATTGTATTTTTTAACTGTATTTATGATTAAAGAGGTGGACGATGGACACTAGAAAGATGAGAGAAGACGAAGCTCGACCTGTGGGGGGGCAGCTTTTTTTAGACCCTGTTGACCCGAAAAACTATGTAGTGGAGCGGGCCCGTGCAGGGGAAGAGTCTAACGACGATGATTTTGATTTGCCTCCGCTGCGCGAAAACTCTCAGGAGAGTTCTCCTGCTGCTAACAGTAACGCTTCTTCCGCTGTTCGTAAATCGGCTCCTCCTGAGCATAAGAACGAACCTACTTTAGTTGAGAAAATCCAGGCGAAAATTAAACTTGTCCTGAAGTCGGCAGATACATTCTATCAAAGTCCTCAGGTATTAGAGTATCTGCTATTGAGTGATGAGGGGAACATTCAGAATCCCTTCCAAGGAGTTCAGTCTACTCCTGGAAGCAGTGTCGCAAAAATCATCCGTCTCCGTGCAACACATGACCACCTTCTTACAGCACAAAAAACTCTTATGAAGTACCTAGCTGCTTCTAGCAAAAACAAATCACCTGTTCGTACGAAGTTACAGCAATGGTCCGATGCAATAGCCCCCCGGATTGCTGAGGGCAATCTGAATGAATTACAAAGAGCAGCATTGGTAGAGCTCATCTATCGCAACTTGACCATAGCGGTACTTCATGAGTCCAGAGGTCAATTAAGTGAGACGGACATTAACAGGATTATTGGTTCTCCCGAGACTAAGCTTATGAAAGGTGCTCAACAGTTGAATGAGAAAACCTCCAGCTGGAGGGGGTGGAAAATCGCAGCCGGTCTTGGTCTTATTTTTCTCGTTGGAATCCCCTTGGTTGTAGTGGCGGGTGCTTCCATCGCATCGGGTTATGGTCTTCCATTAGCACCTTTCTTCACAACAATGGTTTCGTGGAATAGTGGAGCTGTCCTCGGGGCGATTGCCTACATGATGGGGCTGGCATATTGCAAGAAACAACAATGGAAGAGAGAAGATAGCCAAGAACAATTGACCTCGGGGGGGAAGGTTATACCGCTCACGCCTACCACTCAGAGAATTAAAGAATATCTTTCAAATCATAAGACAATCACTTCGGCGATTGTAGCGACTCCGCTGATCGGCGGTGCGGCTGCTGTGGGGACTAGTTTTATCAAAGGGGTCGTACCCAGTATTCAATCGGCTAGCTTGTCCATGGGAGATATCTGGTCGGCCAAAGCCAAGGCATCGGTTGCACTGGGAGACAAAGTGCTCACTGGGGGCAATGTGGGCGTGGCAGGTATTACCGCTCTGATGCTCGCAGTTGCAGGTGCGGGTACTGATGCCATCCGCCGAGGTTTGATGCTGATATTTAGTGATGCCTGGAACGATAGAAAAGTTCGGCGTCTTGGGTTGGGGTTTCTTAGGGAAGTTACAGATCCAGCTCCAGATCCAGATCCAGTTCAGGTAGGTGCGTCGAGAAGGTTCTCTTCACGGAATGGGCAATAGCTGAGGAATCGACACGAATTGATGGCAGGGCCATGAAAACATAGCGCGCGTTAAGGATTTCTTAAGAATTAATCAGATAGAATAGAAAACATTTTATTTTTCATTAGTCACATAAGGTTTAAAGGGGGTAGTTAAGATGTTTAGACGTTTAAGAGATAAAAAAAATAAACCAAAAACAATAGACAGAGATAGCTCATCAGCTCGGCCAGAAGAAAAAGTGCAAGCAACTACTGCGCCGCAGCCAGATCAGGGAGCATTTGTTACGACAGTTACGGGGTTCTCCCTAGGGACTACTACAGCAGCTGTTACTCCCCCACCAGTTCCCCCAAAGAAGGTGCGGATAACAAAGAGTGGTTCTAGCTCTAGCTCTAGCTCTTCCCCAAACCGTCTTCTTGCTTCGAACACGCCTCCCACGACAGCGTCTTCTTTATTCCCAGATGAATCGTTTCTCTCAGACGTTCCATTTAGTGATGATGCGATGCAGTCAGGAAATTTTGGAGATTTGCTGGGTGATGATGCTAGGAAAGACAGTTCGCTAGGAACAGCCAAAGATCAGCAAAAACAAGCTAGTAGACAGACACCACTAGGGGATTCAACTCTGTTAGAGCGGCTGGAGTCTCCGAATACAGCAGCGTCTGCTCAGGACGCTCGGCTGCCTGCTCCCCAAGGATGGGCTTTCCTCAACCAAGATGAAGAAGAGCATTCCTCCTCAGAGAGTGATGAACGGGACCCAAAAGATATGACAAATAACAGCTTGGGGGATGCAGCTCACCGAGACAGTCCCTCAGGAAGCAGCAGGTCCTCAACAAGCTCAAGCTTCATGAACAGTAGTGCTACTGATGGTTCTCTCAGCGTTTCAGCTAACCTTCTGCTTGCTGCAGTTACTAGGGCAGCGACAGATGAATTAGCTGACACTCAGTTTTATAAAGCAAAAGTATTGCCTTTTCTGTTCCAGACTAATCCGTACACAATAAATCCTTTCCTTGATGCGGAAAAAGCCCGGCCTTGTCCTCGCTCATTTACATATCAGGAGCTTTTACAAGCGAAATATCGTCTTGATAGATATCTGAATGCTCATTTAGCCGTGCATGATTCTGTTCATAATTCTTTAAGGAGTTGGTCCGATGGGATAAGCTCTCGGATTGACAATAATACTTTGAACGAAACGCAAAGAGGAGAGTTGGTACAGCTCATCTATACCAACCTGACCATAGCGCACGTTTATGACTGCAAAGGCAAACAAAACATATCGCAAGAGGCTATTACAAAGGCTATTGGTTCTCCTGATGCTTTTCTCATGGATCGTGCTCGACAGTTGAATGAGAAAACCTCCACTTGGAAGGGATGGAAAATCGCAGCAGGTTTGGGTCTCATATTCCTCGTTGGAATTCCATTGGTCATCGTGGCGGGTGTTTCAATCGCATCGGGTTATGATGTTCCATTACCGCCTTTCTTCGCGACGATGGCTTCATGGAATGGTGCGGCTGTCATCGGGGCGCTTGTATATATGTTTGGGTACGCGAAAGCTAAAAAATCCCAATGGAAGCAAGAAGCAATAAGAGAAGTAGAAAAAAAGTCTTGCTCACAAAATCCAGCGGTGGTTAGTAGCGATAAGGCAATCAACAAAGGTCTTTGCAACCAGTATGGTCGTGACATAGCTATAGCTGTAGGGGCATCGATCGGGAGTGGTTTAAGTATTGTTGCTTCTGGTCTTATCAAGCAAATCCCAAGCATGAAATCGGCTAGTTTGTCTCTGGGGAGTATCTCGTCGACTAAGGCAAAGGTTACCCTGGGAGAGGCTGCGTTGAACTGGGGCAATCTCGGAGCAGCGGGTATCACTACCCTGATGCTCATGGTTGGAGGCGCAGGTATTCATGCCATATACCAGGGTTTCACGATGATAAAAAGGGAAGCGTGGAACAAATGCCGAGATGATCAGAAGGTTCGGGCTCTTGGATCTACGTTCTTTGATGCGGTTGCACCTCAACCAGCTTCGCAGAGCGGATCATCTGCTGTATCGGGCCGCCCCCTCCGCCTAGGCTCAGGACCAACTCGCTAAAGCAACAAAAAAGTCGGATTTTAAATGAGTTGACTAAAACAGATCAAAAGAAGGAGAAAATGAAATGAGTAGTAGTGGATTTTCTAGAGACAGGGCGTTGCTCAGCCCTGAGGCGGAGCGTGATGTAGTTTATAAAGCCTTCCTACCTTACCTGATTGGTGATCATGATGCTAACCCACCTGAGTGGCGTGATTTGATTATAAAATACAGGAATGGAAGTGTAGATACTGCTCTTGAAAACGCTAATTGGACTCTCGACGCTTATTTGAACCGAAAAAACATAGGACAGTCTGGTGCACCACAGTTTAGGGAGAAGACTGATAAGCATTTGCGTCTTTGGCACCAAGCAATCGATCCTAGAATCCAAGACAAAAGTACTCTGGATGATGCGCAAAAAATAAAATTGATAGAACAAATTTATACGATGTTGTTTATTGCGGGATATCCGGGGTGTTCGCAAAATGAAATCAGCAGGCTCTCTGATGATGACAAAAAAATTATTAGGCCCAGCAATATCCAGCGCGTCGAGCAATTAAATAACGAAGTATTTAACTGGAGTGCCTGGAAGGTCGCAGCCAGTCTTTGCCGTATGTTCTTAGGGGCTTTCATGGCGACTTCGGCGGGTTGTGCAATTGCTTCGGGTTTTGGTGTGGTATTAGGGCCTGTCTGGGCGTTGATGGCTTCAGTGAGTGGAGAAGCAACGATAGTGGCTGGTTTGTATATAGCGAATGAGCTACGCATACAATTTAACAGAGATCGGCAATACAACGACATGGCGGCTGCGTACAAAAAAACTAAAAACGAGACAACAAGCTATGCTACTGGGAATCTTCTTCTGGGATATGTTGTAGGGACCCCTGTAGTGGGTGCCGCTACAGGTACTATCATCGGTAGTCTTCTTTATAAGTGGGGCATCCAATCTGCTGCTTTATCATTATCAAAAGATGTTTCTTTGAAAGCGACGCTCGACAAGACTGTTTCAGTGGCGAGTGTGAATAAAGTCGGTGCTATCGGTGGCGCTCTAGGCATCGTGGGTCTGACGGGTATTCATGCTTTCTTTAAAGGCTGTGCAGGGCTCAAAAAAGAATTGTATGACAAAAAATGCAAAAGTGCAGAGATTCGAGAGGCGTCGACTAATTTTGTGACGCTAGCTAACGGAGGGGAAGTTAAAGAGGACAAACAACATTCTTCGTCCTCTTTTTCTTCGATCCGGCCCCCCGTCGTGGGCAGATAAACAATTTTTAGAGAGAGAAAAATAAAATGGCATCACCTCGAACGGATATCCACGAGGTTTCTACTGAAACCTATACGTTGGTAGAAGCAGAGCTAACTATTAAGTTCGCAGAAATCCCGTATACAAACCTAGTATATGAACGAGTCGGCGATCTCAAGGATGAGAAAGGTCGAAAGTATGAGGATGAGACTTATCAAAAAATGCTTCCGTATCTACTGGGTGTCGAAACTCAGGCGAAGGGCAGATACCCACTCGACCCGAGCCGGATCATTGATAAGAAATGTGAAGACCATTCCCCATATGAAACCCTTTGCCGCGCAAAAAGAACGCTTGAAGTGTATCTCAGTTTTACTGAAAAAAGATTGAACCAAAAAAAAGAAGCACCCGATTTCATTTACAATAATTTAAAAACATGGCATGCGCTTCTTTCCAACCGAATGAAAAATGATACTTTGGACCCTTCACAAACAAAGCTGTTGGTAGAAGAAATTTATACCATGCTGTTCATCGCGCAGAATCCAGAGTGTCCAGCGAACACAAAGGCCAAGCACCATAGAGTTGATTTCGAATCTGATCCCCCGAAATATTTGTGTAATATTCAACGAGCTTCCGCATTGAACAAAAAAATCTCCCACTGGAAAGGATGGAAAGTTTTTGCGGGTGTGGGTCTCATGATATTGGCACTGGCATTGGTGGGGGTTGCTGGTGCTGCAATCGCCTTAAGTTATGGTGTTGCGTTGCCGCCTCTTGTGGCAGTAGCGGCTTCATTTAACGGCGGAGCTTTACTGGTATCTGTTGCGTATCTGTTGACGTATGGAGTTCTTCAACATAAGCAGTTGAAGCGCGAAAACATACGAGAAGAGAAAGAGCTTGCAACTAAAGACGGCATACGTCGTGAAGTTAAAAAAACTCTCTGTCGGCAGTATGGTCGCGACACCGCTTTAGTTACTCTTTTTGGTGTGGTGCTGGGTTTTATTGCTCCCAGCGCGACGCCTATGCAGTCTGCCACGTTGTCTCTCTCCAAAGATCTTTCTACCGGCGTCATTCTTAACAAGATAACTCCGCTGGGCGGCAATCTTCCCGCATCGGGTATTACGGTAGCGATGCTCATGGTTGTACTAGCAGGCGGTCATGCTTTTTACCAGGGCGCTAAGATGGTTAAGAGAGAGTTGTACGATAAATGGTGGGGAGATAGAAAACTTCGATCGAGTGCGAATCGTTTGTTTGAGGCAGTGAAAAATAAACATGAGGATCTTTTACAAGAAGGGAGCCCATCTTGGGTTGTTGCTCTTGAGCCTGTTGTTGAAAAACGATTAGGCCGAGGCGCCGCCCAGTCGTAAAAAAATAAAGAATGTAGGGTGGGCAAAGCGAAGCGTGCCTACCGCCTCACTTAATCAATCGCTCCAACGCAAACTGAATCGACCGCTCACGCACCGCGTGGCGGTCACCTGCAAAATGCTGAACCTCTGTCACAGTAGCCATCTCGATTCCTGCAAACCCAAACCAAACCATTCCAACGGGTTTTTCGAGTGATCCTCCAGTCGGGCCAGCAATCCCAGTAATCGCAATACTGATTTGCGCATCACTGTGTTTTAATGCTCCCTCGGCCATTTCATGAGCGGTTTGTTGGCTCACTGCGCCGTATTGATCGAGTGTTTCCGCGCGCACGCCTAGCAATTCTTTTTTGGCTGCGTTGCTGTAAGTCACAAATCCCCGCTCAAACCAATCGGAACTTCCAGGGATTTCAGTGATGAAATACGCTAAACCTCCACCTGTGCAGGATTCTGCGGTGACTAATTTCCATCCGCGTTTTTTGAGTTGGTGACTGAGTGTGAGTGCCAGTTGATTAATCATATTATTTACCTTTGTGTATGACAAAATGGCTTAGCACGCCTTCCCCCTGCGGAGGAAGGCGTGCTAATTGTATATGAGTTTAATTGTTTTAAGGATTCCTTAAGGATAGGTCAATAGAATAGCAAAGAATTTTTTAATTTTTAAAGAGGTAATGAGAGTGCCAGGCCCTATTGAACTTGTTTCGCGTGAACCGAATGATGCTCAGCAACCCTTATTTAACTGGATCAATGCACAAATCAAGGTGACTGAAAATCATAAAGACGGGGTGAGGCTCAGCGACGATGAGTTTTATAAAAACCAGGTAGTCCCTTATCTGTTAGGTCAATCGACAGATAATCCATTTGCCACCCAGCCGCCTTCTACGCTGGATGATCTTATTCGAGCAAAGACTAGTCTTCAGTCGTATCTCGCTCATCAAGGAGCTGAAGGTTTGGTTTGTCCGCGCTTAAAAGCGTGGTATGACAGCATAGCCAATCGGATGGAAAACGATACGCTAGACGCTTCACAACGAGCAGAGTTGATAGAGGAAATTTATCGCAATCTGTTTATGGCTCAGGTTTTTCACGCTCCCGATGATGTAGCGGAGGAGACTGTTCGGCAAGAGTATGTTGCACGTTGTATTACACGCGCTCAACAGTTAAATGAAAACATTTCTCACTGGAAAGGATGGAAAGTAGCAGCTAGTCTGGCTCTCGGGCTTTTTGGGGTTCTGTTACTCGGAATGGCAAGTCTTGCAATCGCATCGGGCTACGGTGGTGTCGTGTCATCTTTCGTCACTGGCGTCGCGGCCTTTAATGGTTTCACGATACCTGCTGCGGTTGCCTATATGACAGGGTATGAAATTGTTAAAGAACGCCAGTGGAAACGAGAAATAGAACTCACAAAGAAGGGAGTTGTTAAGACGGGTAGCGAGATCGAAATGACTGTTGATCGAAGAAACGATCTTGGTGTGAAACATGTGCTATTGAAATATGGGATATATGGGGTAGCATTGTTTGGTTTTGGAATGCTTTTTTGCAAAGCTTTACAAATGCAATCAGCCACGTTGTCACTGACGAAAGCGTTGGCTACGAAGATAGTATTCGCTCCAAACTCTGCGGGGAATTTGGCGGGGGCTTGTATCACCGGCTCCATGCTCCTAGTTGCAGCGGCAGGTGCTCATGCCATGTGGCAGGCTGGCAAAATGCTTAAACACGAATGGGACAAATCATCCGCAGATAAGAAATCCCGAACGTATGCATGTGAATTTTTCCAGACTGTTCAAAATCAACCTGTAGTGAGTGGGCCAAGACAGCAGAACAGATCCAGACGCTCGTTGTAGAACACAGGGGAAAAACGAAAAAATTTTAATTTTTTAAAGAGGTAATGAGAATGGACAGTAGAAATAATTTACTTGAAAAAACCGAAGCATTTGGAAGAGCCGGAGCACTACAGGATACGGTTTACAGAAATGCGATAGATTATTTCGAAGGCACAAGCGTCGAAACCACTTTTCCCTTCCCTGAGAAAGGAGATGTATCCCGCCTTCTTCGTGAAGCGAACGAGACTCTTGAAAACTATTTAGGTTCTGTCCGCAACAAAGATCAAGCTCATCAGTGGTTACTGGATTGGCACATCCTTATTTCTAATAAGATCACTGAATACAGCCTGGATGAATCACAAACAAAAAAATTGATCGAGCAAATCTATACCAATTTGTTTATTGCACAAAACCCAACTCATGACATGAACAAACGACGTCGGATGTGTGACGAAACGGGTGCTCCTAATGGGAAAACACCAGGGTACAATTTCAATCGTGCTGAAAAACTCAATAACGAAATCTCACACTGGAAAGGTTGGAAAGTGGTAGGGGGGATTGGCTTGATGTTCCTGGGAGCGGTGCTCGTCATAGGTGCCAGTTTGGCCATCGCCTCGGGTTATGACACCGTCGTATCAAGTGCGATAGCGCCTTTTGTCAACTTCGTGGCTTCATTCAATGGTGAACTTTTTGCTGCAGCTCTCGCATACATGGGAGGGTCTCTCTACAACCAATGCAAACAATATCGACGAAGCGAGCAAAGGATGGCAGCAGGATTTGAACAGTCAAGAGGACCACAACCGGTCAGTACTTCTCGGATGTTAGCCGAGATGTTGATGGGTAATGAAGATACATGGCCCTTGTCTGGCAGGGAAAAGGCTGCTCGATTTGCGAGTTTTATGGCTCCTTTTATGACTCCTTTTATGACCGTTGCTGGGTGCGACCTTTTTCATTCTCCTTCTGCCAGTTTGTCATTGGCCAAAGGTGTTGCTGCTAAAGTAACGTGGGTACACGATGCCATGCCGGGGTCTGGACTCCATCAGCTCGGAGTAGGCAGCATTATGAGCGCCATGATGTTGGTGATAGTGGTTGGTCTTCGTGCAGGATATCAGGGATATAAGCTGGTGAAAGGCGAGCGCGAGACAGCCTTAAAAGATAGAGAATCTCGAGTGTCTGCGAATAGTTTTCTTAAGGCAATCAGTGGAGACAAGACGGTAGGCGTACCTCCTTCTCGAGCTGGTGGTTTGCAGCCTAGATCACCCGCCAGATAGTAAAATCCTCTATGCTGTCATTGCGAGCGAAGCGAAGCAATCCAGAAAAATATTGCAAAAACCTCTGGATTGCTTCGTCGCAAAAAGCGCTCCTCGCAATGACGCTGTGGGAACTTCTCTGGATTGCTTCGCTACGCGCTCGCAATGACGCTGTGACAATTTCTCTGGATTGCTTCGCTATGCTCGCAATGACGACGTTGTAAATTGGACCGACCGCCGCAATGACGACGTGCTAAATTGGACTGACCGCGTGACGGTCGCTTGAGAAAGGAATATCCCGTGACTGAACTGAAACAACACACTCCCATGATGCAGCAATATCTCCGGATCAAATCAGATTATCCGGAGACATTGTTGCTTTATCGCATGGGCGATTTTTACGAATTATTTTATGACGACGCGGTGCAAGTTGCGCGTCTGTTAGATATCACGCTCACCGCACGCGGCCAATCCGGTGGTAAACCCATTCCCATGGCGGGGGTGCCGTTTCACGCTGCGGAATCCTACATCGCGAAATTATTACGACAAGGTTTATCCGTTGCGATTTGTGAACAAATCGGCGATCCCAAAACCAGTATCGGCCCTGTTGAACGCCAAGTCGTGCGTATCTTAACGCCCGGCACCGTCAGTGATGCCGCTTTTTTAGAAGAAAATTCTGACAACTTACTCGCTGCACTCCATCAACAACAAGATCGATTCGGTATTGCGACGTTGGACATGGCCAGCGGACGATTTCATTTATTGGAAGTGTATGGTGTCGAAGCGTTACAGAGTGAACTCGAGCGATTAAAACCGACGGAATTATTGATCAGCGAAGAAATAACATTCACATTGAATGTGAATGGATTGCGTCGACGTGCGCCGTGGGAATTTGAATTAGAGACGGCATTGCGTTTATTAACGCAGCAAATGCAAACGCACGATTTAGCGGGTTTTGGTTGTATGGATATGCCAGTCGCATTATCCGCTGCGGGTGGTTTGTTGCATTACACAAAAGAAACACAACGCACGCAATTACCGCACATTCGTGCGATTCAAGTGGAACGTCGAGAAGACAGTATTATTCTCGATGCAGCGACGCGGCGTAACTTGGAACTCACCACGAATTTAACCGGCACATCGGAAAATACATTAGCATCGGTGATGGATCGCACGGCGACAGCGATGGGCAGTCGATTATTGAAGCGGTGGCTTCATCGTCCCTTGCGTCAACACACTGTGTTACGTGCACGTCAAGAGAGCGTGTCGAATTTATTGAAAGATCGATATTACTTAGAATTTCATCATGCGTTCAATTCCGTCGAAGATTTGGAGCGCATTCTTGCGCGTGTCGCACTGAAATCCGCGAGACCGCGTGATTTGATTGGATTACGCAATACACTCGCAGTGCTTCCCGAGATACAACAACAATTAAAAAATGTTTCTGCGCCGATGTTAAAAGAATTAGCGCAATGGATTCGTGAATTTCCTGCGTTATTAAATGTATTACAAAAAGCGATTGTCGATAATCCACCTGTCACGATGCGAGAAGGTGGCGTGATTGCACAAGGTTATGATGCAGAGCTCGATGAATTACTTGCATTGAGTCAAGATGCGGGACAATTTTTAATAGAATTAGAAGAGCGCGAAAAAAAACGTACAGGGCTCTCTACATTAAAAGTGGGTTACAATCGCGTGCATGGTTTTTATATCGAAATCAGTCGCATGCAAGCAGAACAAGTTCCAGTGGATTATATTCGACGACAAACGTTAAAAAATGCAGAGCGATTCATCACACCCGAATTAAAACAATTTGAAGATAAAGCCTTAAGCAGTCGTGAAAAAGCACTCGCTCGAGAAAAAGAATTGTATGACGATTTGCTGAATCAAGTTTTAGTGGAATTAAATCCCTTGCAAGAATCCGCGCACGCATTGGCGGAATTGGATGTCTTAAATAATTTTGCAGAGCGTGCAGATACGTTGGAATTATCGTGTCCAGAATTAACAGAAGCATCGCAGATTCACATCACCCAGGGACGTCATTTAGTGGTCGAAAATATTTTGACGAAACCGTTTGTGCCGAATGATGTGCATTTAACAGAACAACATCGCATGTTGATGATCACCGGCCCGAACATGGGTGGTAAATCCACGTACATGCGGCAAATTGCTTTGATTGTTTTATTGGGACACATTGGGAGTTTTGTTCCAGCGAAATCGGCGCAATTAGGATCGGTCGATCGTATTTTTACGCGGATTGGTGCATCGGATGATTTGGCGAGTGGTCGTTCAACTTTTATGGTTGAAATGACGGAAACTGCGAATATTTTGCATAATGCCACGCGTCATAGTGTTGTGTTGATGGATGAAATCGGTCGAGGGACGAGTACGTTTGATGGATTATCATTGGCGTTTGCATGCGCGGAACAATTAGCAAAACAGATTCATGCGTTCACATTGTTTGCCACGCATTATTTTGAATTAACGACGTTGGCCGATGCTGTAACCACTATTAAAAATATTCATTTTGATGCGACAGAGCATCACGATAAAATTATTTTTTTGCATGCGGTGAAAGAAGGGCCTGCGAATCAAAGTTATGGAATTCAAGTGGCGCAATTAGCGGGTGTTCCGCGCGCAGTGATTGCGATGGCGAAACAAAAATTGCGGGAATTGGAAAAGCAAGCGCATGCGTTGCCTTCTCATCAAATAGATATTTTTGCTCAGGTGGAAAAAATAGAAGAACATCCGGTTGTGACGCAATTAAAAAATATTCATCCAGAAAATTTATCTCCTCGAGACGCGTTGAATATTTTGTTTGAGTTGAAAGAAAAAATAGAATGAAATGAAAGTAGGGAATATTTTTTTCGACCTCCCAACCCTTTCCCTTCCCTCCATTTAAAAAACAAATGGAAGGAAGGGGACACAAGGTTCAAGATCATCTATGCGGCCCTGAGCCGTGCGTCCCCTTCCTTCCATTTGTTTTTTAAATGGAGGGAAGGGAAAGGGTTGGGAGGTCAAAATTTACAACTTGGCAATCTCATCCGCTGTGAGTTCAACCCACTTCCCACGACGCAACATCCTCGGCAACGCAATATTCCCAAACCGGATCCGAATTAAACGACTAATCGTTACACCTTGCGATTCCCACAACCGACGAACTAGACGATTACGTCCCTCTTTCACCAACACATGATACCAATGATTCGTCCCTTCGCCGCCCGCATCGCTAATTTGATTAAATTGCGCAGAACCGTCTTTGAGCTGAACTCCTTTTTCCAATGTCGCCAGCATCTCAGACGTCACACGACCCTGAATACGAACTGCATATTCGCGCTCAATATCCGAAGAAGGATGCATTAAGCGATTCGCCAACTCACCATTATTCGTGAGCAGCAACACTCCAGATGTATTAAAATCCAGACGACCGACTGAAATCCAACGACCATTGCGTAGCATAGGTAAATGATCAAAAATCGTCGGGCGTCCTTCAGGATCATGACGTGAACAAATTTCTCCCTCCGGTTTGTGATACAAAATCACTCGTGATTTTTGTGCGTTACTTTTCACGAGACGAATATCACGCCCATCGACGCGTACTTTGTCATCCACTGTGATGCGATCCCCCACTTTAGCGATCGCGCCATTCACGGAAATTCGATTTTCACGTAACCACTCTTCTATTTGTCGGCGTGAGCCTAAGCCTGCGTTGGCTAATACTTTTTGAATTTTTTCAGTCATTTTATGGGGTTTCTGCTTCAGGTGAGGTGGCCAATTCTAACTGCACTTGTAATTGAGCTTCTTGTGTATCCAAATCAGTGAGTTCAGCCAGCGGAGGTAATTCATCCAATGTTTTTAAATTGAAATGATCTAAAAAAGCTTTTGTCGTACCGTATAATGCCGGTTTTCCCGGGACTTCACGATAACCGATGATACGAATCCATTCACGCTCCAGTAATGTTTTTGTAATGTGCGAACTCACCGTCACACCGCGAATATCTTCCACTTCTGCGCGTGTGATCGGTTGTCGATACGCAATCAGTGCTAACGTTTCCAAAAGAGCACGCGAATATTTGGGAGGACGTTCTTCCCACAATTTGCTTAACCACGTGCTGAATTCAGCTTTAGCTTGAAATTGATAACCACTCGCTGTTTCTTTTAATTCAATACCGCGATCGGCATAGTGTGCCGCAATTGCATTCAATGCATTTTTAATATCTTTTGTATCAGGTCGTTCCGCTTCATCAAATAATTTTTGCAATTGAGCGACCGATAAAGGTTCTCCAGCGACCATGATGGCTGCTTCTAAAATACGTTGTAAGGGTTCATCAGAAATCATGCGTGAGTTTCCTGTGTGGCAGCTTTAATGTGTATTGGGGCAAACGGTGCCGTTTGCACAAATTCAATAATGTGATCTTTCAGTAATTCCAGCATGGCTAAAAAAGTCACGACCACACCTGGGCGTCCTTCTTTCAGCGTAAATAAACTGTTAAATGAAATAAATTCTTTTTCTTGCAGCGCCGATAAAATTCGCGTCATGCGTTCTCGCACTGATAACGGTTCGCGTTGAATCGCATGACTCTTGTTGATTTCAATTCGCGTCATCACATCCGCTAACGCAAGCATGAGCTCTTGCAAACTGACAGTCGGTTGCGGTTTTTCAAAAGCCACATCGGGCATGTCTGCGTGCGCTGCAAAAGTATCGCGGCCATGACGAGGCAAGTGATCGATCTTTTCAGCCGCTTTTTTGATGCGTTCATATTCCATCAAACGACGAATGAGTTCAGCGCGCGGATCTTCTTCGATGCCTTCTGCTGTCACAGGGCGAGGCAATAACATACGGGATTTGATTTCAGCGAGAATAGCGGCCATGACGAGGTATTCAGCAGCCAATTCCAGGGAAACCTCTTTCATTAGCTCGACATATTCCATATATTGTCGGGTGACTTCGGCAATGGGAATATTCAAAATATCGAGGTTTTGTTTTTTAATCAGGTAAAGTAACAGATCGAGTGGGCCCTCAAACGCCTCCAAAAAGACTTCCATCGCATCAGGCGGGATATACAAATCTTTGGGCAAGGTCGTCAACGCCTGTCCATTGACCATGGCGAAGGGCGTCATACTTTCAGTCGGTTCTGTGGTATCGCAACTATTCATGGGGCGTATTTTACCTAACTTGAGAGGGGTTATGCAAAACAATGCGATAGAAAAAGCCATTAAAATTTTAAGGGCGGGCGGGCTCGTTGCGATTCCGACTGAAACGGTTTATGGATTGGGCGCAGATGCGCGCAATAAGGCGGCGGTGCAGAAAATTTTTCTGGCAAAACAACGCCCTGCGGATCATCCCGTGATTGTGCATTTGGCAGATGTGTCGCAACTCTCTGACTGGGCGGTGGATATCTCGCCTGACGCAAGGTTATTGGCGAAGGCTTTTTGGCCTGGGCCGTTGACGCTTATTTTGAAAAAAGCCGCCCATGTGGAAGATATCATCACGGGTGGGCAGGATACGGTGGGCTTGAGAATTCCAAATCATCCGGTGGCGTTGGCGGTTTTGAAAGAATATGGGGGTGGGATTGCAGCCCCTTCGGCGAACCGGTTTGGTCGAATCAGTCCCACGACGGCGGAAGCGGTGCGGGAAGAATTGGGGAATGCAGTGGATTGGGTTTTGGAAGGTGGTCAATGTGATGTGGGCGTGGAATCGACGATTGTGGATTTGAGTGGGGATGTTCCGGCGGTGTTGCGTCCGGGCAGGATCACGGTCGAGCAAATCGAAAAAGTGTTGGGAAAATCGGTTGGGACAGAGAAAAAAAATGCACCACGCGTGTCGGGTTCGTTGGAGTCGCATTATGCGCCGGTGACGCCGGTGCGGTTGATGTCGAATGCGGAGTTGGTTTTATTTTTGAAAAATAAACACGATGATGTTGCCATCGTGGTGTGGAGTGATATTGCAGGAGATGTTGTGAATCTCTCGTCAGATCCTATTCGTTATGCGCATGATTTGTATCAAGTGATGCGGGAGTTGGATAAAAAAGGGTTGAAGGAAATTATTTTTGAGAGAGTGCCGGTGGGGGTGGAGTGGGATGCGGCGAGGGATCGGTTGCAGCGTGCGGCGTTTTAGCACGGCTTGTTGCCTCGTAAGATTTTACTGGCCGTTTAGCAGGTCTGTCACCCCGCAAAGGTTTTACTAGCCGTTTAGCACGGCCTGTCACTCCGCAAAGGTTTTACTAGCCGTTTAGCACGGCCTGTCACCCCGCAAAATTTTTGCCAACGGTTCCAGATAAGAAAATTGGCGCTTAAGCAAAAATTTGTGCGGGGTCTGGTAACAACTTCAACAAGAATTTTCAGGTAAGTTTTTATTTAAGGCCGCTACCAGACCCCGCACAAAATTTTGCGCAACCATCTGTGTTTTTGTGGAAGATAGTTGGCAAAATTTTTGCGGGGTGACAGGCCGTGCTAAACAGCTAGTAAAACCTTTGCGGGCTGACAGGCCGGGCTAAACGGCTAGTAAAACCTTTGCGGGGTGACAGACCTGCTTAGAGCAAAATCCCCGTTGAAAAAGAGCCTGCCCCGCACTCGTTGCGGGGTCGACGCACGTTTTTTGTGCGGCGGGGGGATTTTGTATTACTGCCCCTGCGCCAACGAATACCCCGCCTTCCCATCAAACGTATACAAATTTTCTGTTTTAATCACATCCAATCCCAACGCATCAAACTGCTGCAATAAATCAATAATATCTTGATGTGAAATCGTTTCGGGTGATTCCATCTGAAAACGACAACTACAATGCGCAGCATACGGTGCATCGATCATACAATTCGGCCAAATTTTCAAACCGCGGCTTGTAATGATAATTAATTTCAATTTACTTTTTATTTTTTGTAATTTTTCACCTAACTCAACAGGAGTCAAACTCGGATTATCAACAAAAATATCTACGCCCACTAATTCTTTTTTCGCGAGCACTTTCTTTTTCGCACCGTAACATTCAATTTTAGTGCGCACATCGTTTTGATATTCGACCGGTTTAAAATGCGACGGTTGATCACCCAGCCGCGCAATCACCGCGTCAGCAAATTCATCCGTATTCACTTTTTTCTTGCTGCGATCCGGCGAATAAATATCCGCCGTGTGAATACCATCTTCCAATGTTTTCAACCACGCATTTTCAATTAACATCGCAGATTCCGGTTGATTAATGTGAATCAACATTTGAATAGCCGCATTCAATAAACCCGAAGGATTCGCTATTTTTTTCCCAGCAATATCGGGAGCGGATCCGTGAATGGCTTCAAACATGGCAACATGATTCCCGACATTCGCAGAGCCCGCTAATCCCACCGATCCTGCGATTTGCGCAGCCACATCCGATAAAATATCACCGTACAAATTTGATGTGACAATCACATCAAATCGCTCTGGTTGATCAGCAACGAGAGCCGTTCCAATATCAATAATCAAATGTTCGTGTTGAATATCCGGATATTCTGCAGCAATCTCATTAAAGACTTGATGAAAAATACCGTCCGTCATTTTCATGATGTTATCTTTGCTTAAACACGTTACTTTATGACGATTGAATTTACGCGCGTATTCAAAAGCGTAATGAACGATGCGCTCACAACCTGGGCGTGTCACGAGTTTTAAACATTGGTATACTTCATCCGTTTGTCGATGCTCAATGCCTGCATAAGTCCCTTCTTCATTTTCACGAATAATCACTAAGTCCATATCAGGATGTTTTGTTTTTACAAAAGGTGCATACGACACACAGGGACGTACATTCGCAAACAAGCCCAATGTTTTTCGCAATGTCACATTTAAACTTTTATAACCACCACCTTGGGGTGTCGTGATTGGGCCTTTTAATAATACTTTGGTACGTTTTAATGATTGCCAGGCGCTATCAGGAATGCCGGATGAAAAACCTTGCAGATACATTTTTTCGCCGACTTCAATCACTTCAGGATCGATGGGCGCATTCGCAGCTTGTAAAATATGAAGCGTTGCCTGCATGATTTCAGGGCCGATGCCATCGCCGTATGCAACTGTGATCGGTGTTTTAATTGTCATGTGATAACTCCAGAGTTTTGTATTTAATGCGCATGATCTAATTGTTCTGCAGGAATAATGTGAGCGATAATTTTTTCCATTTGCATCGAGCGTGATCCTTTCACTAATACCGTCACATCATTTTTTAAATAAGGTAATAATGCTTCTGCTAATTTATTGTGTTCTGTGAAATGGGTTGCATTGTTTCCAAATGCATCGGTTGTTGCAGCAGATAAATTTCCTAAAGTGAATAAATGATGAATACCCGCGGCACGGATTTTTTCACCTGCTACAAAATGGTGTTGTTTTTCATCAGCACCTAATTCTTTCATATCGCCCAACACAACAATTTTCGTTCCAGAAAAAGTTGCTAATGTATTGACGGCAGCGTCCAGAGAAAAAGGATTCGCGTTGTAAGTATCGTCAATGATTTTGACTTGATGGGCTAACACATATTGACGCATGCGCCCGGGCGCGGGTTTCACATTTTCCAATCCGGCTTGAATATCAGTCAATGCAATGTTGGCAGCGATCGCACATGCAGTAGCAGCCAATGCATTTTTAGCATTATGTTTGCCGAGCAGTGGTAATTTGACGGTGATATCACCGTGCGGTGTATGAATCGTGAGAGGTTTATTTTCAATATAGTTTGCAGAAACATCCGCAGGATGATCCAAACCAAATGAAATAAAACGATGATCACCGATCAGTCCGCGCCAATAATCAAAATAGGCATCATCCCGATTTAATACGGCGGTGCCGTTCGGTGTGAGCCCTAAAAAAATTTCACCTTTGGCTTTTGCAACACCTGCAACGTTTTGCAAACCTTCCAAATGCGATTCAGCGGCATTATTAATGACAGCAACGCTGGGTTTTGCCAATCGAGTAAGATATTCAATTTCGCCAAAATGATTCATGCCCATTTCGAGAACGGCATAACGGTGTTTTTCATTGAGACGCGAAAGCGTGAGCGGTAATCCAATATGATTATTGAAATTTCCTTCTGTCGCTAAGACGAGATTATCTTCGCATGCTGCACGCAAAATCGAGGCAATCATATTTTTTAACGTGGTTTTACCATTGCTGCCCGTGACCGCGATCACGGGAATCGAAAAACGATCACGCCAGTTTTCAGTGATTTTTCCCAGTGCGAGAATCGGATCATTGACGATCAGTTGAGGAAGATCGCAATCCATTTTTTGACTGACCAATGCTGCCGCAGCGCCTTTTTGAGCGGCCTCTGCCACAAATTGATGACCATCAAATTGTTCACCCCGAATCGCCACATACAAACTGTCGGGAAGCATGTGACGTGTATCAATGCTAATACCAGAAAAATCAGTATCTTGAGCGGGTGCTCTTACATCCAGTTGGTTGGCAAGATCAGATAGGGTGCCGTGTATCATGGGGTTCTCGCTTCCTTTGGCGTTAAATGTTTGTAATGGTACCATGTAACCCCTCAAATCGTAGAGAAAATCAAAAAAATGATCCACGAAATCCCTTACCGCGATCCGTTACAATTATTTGCTTTGTTTGCAGAACAACAAGGGGCGTTGCTGCTCGACAGTGCACAATTACGAAAAAATAGCGGGCGATATAGTTTTATTGCGCTGGATCCTTTCCTGACGCTTGAAAGTAAAAATGGATCGATCAAATTAAATGATGAAGTTTTTTGGGGCGATCCGTTTGAAGTGTTGAGACAGCAACTGGCTGCATTTCCCCAACAAAACGAAGCGGGGCTGCCACCTTTTCAGGGCGGAGTGGCTGGATTTTTCAGTTATGAATTGAGTCGTCATTTGGAAAACCTTCCCCATCATTCAATCGATGATATGCAATTTCCGGATATGGCACTGGGATTTTATGATTTGGTCATTGGGTTTGATCAATTAGAAAAACGTACGTGGATTTTTTCAAACGGATTTCCGGAAAAAAATACAGCGAAGCGTGAAATGCGTGCGCAAGAGCGATTGACGGCATTGTTAAATCAAATCGCACAGGCCGAAGATGTGTTGCCGCTCACGCCTATTCAGTTCAATGAACAAACGATTCAGAGTCATTTCACTTCATCGAGTTATCAAGCAGCCGTCCAAAAAGTAAAAAATTACATTTTGGCGGGCGATATTTTTGAAACGAATATTTCTCAGCGTTTTCGAGCAGAATTGCCTGCGGATTTTAATCCATTTGATTTATATCGAACACTTTGCACATTGAATCCAGCACCTTTTGCGGCATATGTGAATTTGGCAGGTACCATTCTTGTCTCAGCTTCTCCAGAGCGTTTTTTATTATTGACGGACCGTCAAATAGAAACACGGCCGATTAAAGGGACACGACCTCGAGGTAAAAATCCTGAAGAAGATAAAATACTCGCGACAGAATTGTTGGCGAGTGAAAAAGATCATGCTGAAAATGTAATGATTGTCGATTTGATGAGAAATGATTTGTCGCGCGTCTGTGAAGACCATTCTGTGAAAGTGTCGCAATTGTGTGGTTTGGAAAGTTATGCAACCGTACATCACTTGGTTTCTGTTATCACAGGACATTTAAAGAAAAATTTAACCGCAGTGGATTTGTTGCGAGCGACTTTTCCGGGCGGCTCGATTACCGGTTCGCCGAAAATTCGCTCGATGGAAATTATTGCTGAAATAGAACCGACTGCGCGTGGGCCTTATTGCGGAAGTGTGGGTTATATTGGTTTTAATGGCGATATGGACACGTCTATTACGATACGAACGTTTGCGATTAAAAATAATATTGCAACGTTTCAAGCGGGCGGTGCGGTTGTGATGGATTCAGATCCGTTGGCGGAATACGAAGAAACATTAACGAAAGCGCGCGCACTGCGACGATCCTTGGTGGGCGTATGATTTTGTTGATTGATAATTATGATTCGTTTGTTTATAACTTGGCGCGTTATGTGGGAGAGCTGGGATTTGAACGCCAAGTCGTGCGAAATAATGCGATTACGTTAGATGAAATTGCAGCACTAGCTCCTTCGCATATTATTATTTCTCCTGGGCCGTGTGCGCCTGATCAGGCGGGTATTTCGCTTTCTGTCATAAAACAATTCGGTTCATCGATTCCCATTTTAGGTGTTTGTCTTGGGCATCAAGCGATTGGGCAAGCCTATGGCGGCAAAGTGGTGCGTGCGAAATTTCCGATGCATGGGAAAGCATCTCAGATTAAGCACGATGAAAAACAAATATTTGAAAAAATAGAAAATCCGTTGCGTGTGGCGAGATATCATTCGTTGATTGTGAGCGATGAAGTTTTTCCAGATGAATTATGCGTGACAGCGCGCTGTGAAAATGGGGAAATTATGGCGTTGTGTCATCGTGAGTATCCAGTGTATGGGGTGCAGTTTCATCCGGAGTCGGTGTTGACGACGAGTGGTCATACTTTATTGTGGAATTTTTGCAATCAATTGTTCGCAAATAGAAAGTAACGTAAATATTGAAATATATATCTCATGCTGTTAAAGAAGGTGTCTTATTCGAGATAAAGAAACATGCGATCAATTAAACGTAAAAAACCAAACAAAATTATCGATGCCATGCATGAAACCATGAAGGATTTACACCACAATAGAAAGCCGAATTCGATCGCACTTAGGTTGTTAAATTTGATTGATCATGTGGGATTAAATGTATTGATTACAAATCAAATTTAAACCCCAAACGTTGAAACAATCCTTCCAGCTCATCAATATTATTAAATCGAATTTTCATCGAGCCGCCGCCGCGTTCTTCGTATTCAATATTCACCGCATTTCCAACATGATCACCCAGCGCTGCTTCTAATTGTTTTAAATTGGGATCGCTGTAGAGATTGGATTGATTGGGATGCAATATTTTTTTTGCTTCCATTTCCATTTTGCGAACACTCCAATTTTTTTGAATGGATTGTTCAGCTAAAGCATATTGATGCAAAGCAGGCACGCCCGCTAAAATTTTTCCGTGACCTTCTGATAGTTTTCCGGTAATCATGAGTGCTTGTACGCGTTCATCTAATTTCAACAGACGTAATGCATTGGTAATCGTTGTGCGAGATTTCCCAACGGCAGCTGCAATTTCTTCATGCATATAATGAAACTCATCAATTAAACGCTGATACGCATTCGCTTCTTCAATCGGATTTAAATCAGCGCGATTAACATTTTCAATGATGGAAGCTTGTAGCGCTTGTTCATCCGTGTAATGTCCCACGAGGCAACTGACTTCATGCAGTTGGGCGAGTTGTGCGGCACGCCAACGGCGTTCTCCTGCAACAATTTCATATTGGCCTGTCTTGAGCGGTCTGACCACGATAGGTTGCAACAATCCACCCGTCGTTTTAATCGATTCGGCCAGCTCTTCCAATTGCTCAGCATCAAAGTGCTGACGGGGCTGATATTTGCCGCGAACCAGTTGATCGACGGATAAGTGCTGTAAAGTAGGCTTAAGTTTTGCCATAAGTGAACCCGTTCGATTAATATTTGATCTGCGAGCTTCCTATATAATGAAATAAAAAGGAGCCGCAAACATGTGGAAATTATGGTTGAATCTCGCATTTTTTTCACTGTTTTTTTTCTTCATGCCGCTGGCTTCGGCCTGGGACAAAGGCATTTATTTGACGCAGTATGTCTTGGAAAATCCCGATAAATTAGATCATTTCATCAGTGAAGCGAAAGCCACTGGCATTAATACATTTGTCATAGACCACGATTATTACAGTTCGCATTTTGCCCCAGCCATTGCGAAAGTGAAAGGCGCTGGAATTAAATGCGTTGCGCGCATTGTGGTATTTTCGAATGGCGGAAATGCAGAGCAGGTGAAATCAAAAGAGCATTGGGAAAAAATATTAAAATTAGCGAAAGATGCGATTAAATCCGGTGTCGATGTGATACAGCTCGATTACATTCGTTATTCTTCGAAAGCAGAAGCGAATCCGCAGCATGCAAAAGATATTCATCAAATCATTCTCTGGTTTAAAGAAAGGATCAATGCAGACAATGTCCCGATGGAAATCGATATTTTTGGTGAAGTCAGTTATTACCCTTCGATGCATATTGGCCAGGATATCAAGCTGTTTGCAGACAGTGTAGATGGCGTGAATCCGATGGTGTATCCATCGCATTTTTGGCCCTATCAAAAATATTCTGCAGAGCCATACAAAACGATTAATAATTCTTTGAATGCATTGACGGGCCAGTTTGATCATCAAACACCTTTTAAAGTGCATGCTTTTATTGAAGCGGCGAATTATCATTACTTACACCAAACCTCGAATGCACAAAAACAAAAATATTTATTACAAGAAATTCGCGCGGTGGAAGATTCGAAAAATGTGTCAGGTTGGTATGTGTGGAGCGCGAATAATGTGTACGATAATTTATTCATCGTATTGCGGAATAATAAAATCAAATCAGCAGATGGAACGGATCAGGAAATCGTTCGAAAATAGGCTATTTTCCCTCGATACTGTGCTAGAATAGCCCCCCTCATTTCAACAATGTCATTCCCGCGAAGGCGGGAACCTATCTTAATGGATCCCCGCCTTCGCGGGGATGACAGAGTTTAACGAAGAAACGAAAACGAGCAATGAACCCAAACCTTTTTTTACATCAAGCCTTAGAGCTCGCGAAAATTCGCCGCGGTTTTTGTGCACCCAATCCTTCAGTCGGCGCGGTTATTGTCAGTCCAACAGGTGAAGTATTAGCAACGGGATATCACCTAGGTGCAGGGCAGGCGCATGCGGAAGTAGACGCCTTGAAAAAATTGAATGGTAGGGCAGAAGGCGCGACGATTTATATTACGCTGGAACCGTGCTGTCATTGGGGCAGAACACCTCCCTGCACAGATGCGATTATCCAGGCAGGTATTAAACATGTCGTCTATGGATTGACGGATCCGAATCCGATCGTCTCAGGCAAAAGTAAAATGATTTTGGCAGAAAAAAATATTTCGTGTGAATATGTTTACCTGCCAGAAATTGCAGCGTTTTATGCGAGTTATTGCCATTGGCATCAAACGAAAAAACCTTTTGTGACTGCAAAAATCGCGATGACTCTCGATGGGAAAATTGCAGGAAAAAATGGTGAGCCGCTTTCGATTACAGGCCCTGCAACAAAAAAATTAACGCATCAGTATCGCAAAAACAGTGATGCTATTTTAACGACAGCAAAGACGGTGATTTGCGATGATCCACAACTGAATGTTCGTGATGAAGAAACAATTGCAAAACCGATATACATACTCGATCGTGAACTCAAAACACCTCTCGATGCGCTGATTTTCCGAACAGCAAAATCTGTCACGCTCTTTCATGAAAAAAATATCGCACAATCGTTGTTAGAAAAATATCTGCAAAAAAATATTCGCTGCATTGCAGTGGATGCGGATCAGGAAAAATTAAATTTAACGGCGATTATCGAACACATTGGAAAAGACGGTGTTCATGATTTATGGATCGAAGCGGGAGGGACTTGTTTTTCTGCATTTGCCAGACAACAATTACTGCAAAAAATGATATTGTATGTGGCGCCGCGATGGCTGGGCGCAGGATTGGATGCGTTTGATCGGTCTTTTTCGCTGGATATCCCCTCTGCGAGAGTGGCTTGGCAGCAGGTGGGTAGTGATGCCGTAATGATATGGGAGAAATAAACATGCCTTCTTTCGATGTGGTTTCTAAAATTGATAATCATGAAGTGACGAATGCGGTAGACCAAACCAATCGTGAAATTGGGACGCGGTTTGATTTCAAAGGCACAGACGCGCGAGTAGAGCTTTCCAAAAATACGATGACGCTGGTTGCGCCGACGGATTTTCAATTAAAACAAGTCGATGAAATATTGCGAAATAAATTGGCGAAACGCCAGGTGGATGTGCGCTCACTCGAATATAAAGACGCTGATGTTCGATTGAATGAAGCGCGCCAAACCGTAGAAGTTAAACAAGGCATTGAGCCAGAGAAAGCTAAAAAAATTGTGAAATCGATTAAAGACAGCGGCTTGAAGGTACAGGCGGCTATCCAGGGTGATCAAGTGCGTGTGACCGGTAAAAAACGGGATGATTTGCAGGCAGTGATTGCTTTTTTACGTGAAGCTAAATTAGAGTTACCGCTCCAGTTTGAAAATTTTAGGGATTAAAATGTAGGGTGGATTAGCCCCGCACTTGTTGCGGGGGTTTTTTACGACGTAATCCACCGGATTTTGTAATAAATATATTGGTGGATTACGACGCAAAAAACCCCCGCAACAAGTGCGGGGCTAATCCACCCTACAAGTTGTCTGGAGAACCATAATAAATGAGTGCTACCAGTTTGGTCGTTAATCGTCCGAGTTGTTTTCAATTTAAAACCAGTTTTGCACCGTGCACGATCATGCAAATTTCCCGTTATGACGTAGAGGCACTGCAACAAGAGTTAACCGATGTCATCAATCGTGCGCCGAATTTTTTTCTCGGTGCGCCGATTGTGATTGATTTGGAAAAAGTCAAAACACTGGGTGATATCAATTTTGCCCAGTTAAAAAAAATATTGTCCGAACGCAATTTGGTTCCGATGGGTGTGCGGAATGGCAGCCCTGAACAATTAGCCGCAGCGGCCAGTCATGGATTGCCTGCGTTGACGATCGGAAAGCTGTCCGCCGAAACGGACAAAAAAAGGAATGAGAAACAGTTAACCAAACTCATCACATCGCCCGTTCGCTCAGGCACGCAAATTTATGCCAAAGAAGCGGATTTGATTGTGGTCGCGCCGGTCAGTGCAGGTGCAGAATTGCTGGCAGATGGTCATATTCACGTGTACGGCCCACTGCGGGGTCGTGCTTTAGCGGGTGTTCAAGGGAATTCAAACGCACGCATTTTTTGTCGTACATTGGAAGCGGAACTTGTTTCGATCGCAGGATATTATTTAACGAAAGAAGATATGCAGCCGCCGCCCGAAAGTCATGGTATGATTTCGATTTATTTGGATAATGAACAGGTGCGAATTGAAACGATTTCTTAACCAAGAGAGGGACGCAAAGTGGCGCAAATAATCGTAGTGACTTCAGGCAAGGGCGGTGTTGGGAAAACAACCACCAGTGCATCCATTGCTGTGGGCTTGGCAGAGCGCGGTTTTAAAACCGTGGTGATCGATTTTGATATTGGCTTGCGTAACCTGGATTTGATCATGGGTTGCGAACGCCGTGTGGTATACGATTTTGTTAACGTGATTCGCGGCGAAGCGAGTTTGAATCAGGCGCTCATTCGCGATAAACACGTTGAGAATCTGTATATACTGCCTGCTTCACAAACCCGCGACAAAGATGCATTGACGATAGAAGGTGTGGCGACGGTACTGGAAGAATTAGGCAAAACATTTGATTACATCGTATGTGATTCGCCAGCGGGGATTGAACGCGGTGCGCAACTGGCCATGTATTTTGCGGATCATGCGGTGGTGGTCACGAATCCAGAAGTGTCTTCTGTGCGCGATTCAGATCGTATGTTGGGATTATTGTCCAGCAAAACGAAACGTGCTGAAGAAGGTCGCGAACGGATTACAGAACATTTATTATTGACGCGTTACTCTCCGCAACGTGTGACTCGCGGCGATATGCTCAGTATTGGGGATGTGAATGAAATTCTTGCGATTCCCTTGCTGGGTGTGATTCCAGAATCACCCGCGGTATTGCGCGCGTCGAATGCGGGAGATCCGGTTATTTTGGATAGTGAAAGTGATGCGGGTCAGGCGTATGCGGATGCTGTATCGCGCTTCTTGGGACAGGATTTACCGCACCGTTTCATCGAAGAAAAAACACACTGGTTGAAGCGGTTGTTTACCTTCAAGGAGAAAGAATCTGTATGAACATTCGAAAACCTCTTTCTAAAATATTGCATTATTTTCAGCGCCCGCGAAAATCGGCAAAAGTTGCGAAGGAACGATTGCAGATTATTATCGCGCATGAGCGTGTGACGCGAGATAAACCTGACTATTTGTCCGAGATGCAAAGAGATTTGATCGATGTGATCGCGAAATACGTCAATATCAACAAAGAAAATGTGAAGATCGAATTGGAACGCCAGGATGGGTGTTCTATTCTCGAGCTTAATGTTACTTTGCCTCCTTTTTTAGATAAAAAGGAAAATGAGAAGGCTGAGTTAGCGATCGAAGATTGATTTTTCATTTTTACCTCCCAACCCTTTCCCTTCCCTCCATTTAAAAAACAAATGGAAGGAAGGGGACGCAATGTTCCAGGACATTTGCACGGCGTTGAACTGTTCTTACCTCCTCATTCTTCCCCTTCTTTTTCTGACTTTTTTTGTTTTATAACTAACACAGAGAAGGTCTGGATGGGCCTCCCACGAACCTACAATTCCCCCTTATTTTTGTAAGAAAATCACTATTCCTCCTGTCAATCAAACCCCTCACGCCTAGAAGGATAAAAGTGTTTTTTAGCCCAAAAATAAAAATAACTAATTGATTTTAAAATAAATTTTATTTTTTTGCTCATTTGCCTACACTGGCCAAATTCCATTTAGAGGGCGCACATTTTTAAAATAGCTTTGCTAGAATGGTTTCCGTCATGGATGACAACGGTTACTGAAAGGATTCTTGCAACCACTCCTCGTTTTGTATGCCACGGATGGGTTATTTAGCAAGGATTGCTATATCTGAGTTGAGCATATTGGGCAGCTGAATAAGCTGCCCGTTTTTTTTTCTGCGTCTACGTCAATTCACTGATCACCACAGTTATTACAGAGCCGCGACCGTCAGGGAGCGTCACAGGTCTAAAAAAAACAACCGGGTTGGCGATACTCATAAAAAATTACACGTCTGTGACGTTCCCTCACGGTCGCGGCTCTGTTTTTTCTTTGTCGTAGTATTTGTAAACGCGCAGTTATTACAGAGCCGCGACCGTCAGGGAGCGCCACAGGTCTAAAAAAAACAACTGGGTTGGCGATACTCATAAAAAATTACACGCCTGTGACGCTCCCTCACGGTCGCGGCTCTGTTTTTTCTTTGTCGTAGTATTTGTAAACGCGTAGTTATTACAGAGCCGCGACCGTCAGGGAGCGCCACAGGTCTAAAAAAAACAACTGGGTTGGCGACTCATAAAAAATTACACGCCTGTGACGCTCCCTCACGGTCGCGGCTCTGTTTTTTCTTTGTCGTAGTATTGTAAACGCGTAGTTATTACAGAGCCGCGACCGTCAGGGAGCGCCACAGGTCTAAAAAAAACAACTGGGTTGGCGATACTCATAAAAAATTACACGCCTGTGACGCTCCCTCACGGTCGCGGCTCTGTTTTTTTCTCCGTTGTGCTGCGCTCCCCGCGGACAATCCGCAGAACGACGAAGCGAGTTAACGTTTTTTACATTGACGATGTCCTGTACGAACTCCACAATATGCGCCATGAAATACTTTCTCAATTTTTCATTACTATTTCGCAATCGCAATTATGGTTTGTTATTTCTCGGCCAATTCGTTTCATTTATGGGAACGATGATTGGCGGCGTCGCGTTACCGTATCAAATCTATCACGAAACCCATTCCACATTGATGGTCGGGTTGCTTGGCTTATTTCAATTATTACCGTTGTTATTTACTGCGTTAATTGGCGGCGTGTTCGCAGATCGATATCATCGCCGTTTGCTTTTATTAATCACTGAAACGCTTCTCGCGATAGGGGCTTTGCTGCTAGCGTGGAATGCTTCTCGCATCGCGCCGCATATCGGCACCATATTTTTTGTAGCGAGTGCAATGTCTGCCATTACAGGATTGCATCGCCCTGCATTGGACAGCATCACCCAACAAATTGTAGACAAAAAAGATTTCACGACAGTGGGTGCCCTGAGAACGCTTCAATTCAGTGTGAGCATGATTATCGGTCCCGCTATCGGTGGATTGATCATCGCCCATTACGGCGTGATGGTGACATTCATCGTCGATTTCGCGAGTTTTTTTGTATCCACGATTTCATTGTGTTTAATGACGCACATCCCCAAACCGAATAATCGCCAGGAAGATGAGTCGACCTTTCGCTCTGTGAAAAAAGGATTTCAGTACGCACTCTCACGCCAGGAATTGATTGGAACTTATTTGGTGGATTTTGTTGCCATGGTTTTTGGTATGCCAAATGCATTGTTTCCCGCGATTGCCGTTTCATTCGGAGGAGCGAAAACATTGGGTTTGTTGTATTCCGCACCTGCTGTCGGTGCTTTGCTGGTTTCATTCTGGAGCGGATGGTTTGAAAAAATAAAACGTCATGGCGCTGCCGTCGCTGTTGCAGCGATAGGGTGGGGCGTTTCAATTATTTTTTTCGGAATGTCGCATCACTTGGGATTAGCCTTATTTTTTCTTGCATGGGCGGGTTTGTTCGATGCAGTCAGTGGAATATTTCGGATGACGCTCTGGAATCAGACGATTCCAACTCACATACGAGGCCGAATGGCGGGTATTGAAATGATTAGTTATCTGAGCGGCCCGCGTCTGGGCGATACAGAATCCGGTTTGGTGGCCAGTTTATTCGGCGTAACGACTTCTGTTATTTCAGGCGGTGTATTGTGTGTGGTGGGTGTTGCGGTTTGTTGTTTTTGTCTGCCTCGGTTTTGGCGATATAAGGCAGAGTAGTTAACTTTTTTTCAACGTGCGTTTTTTTTCCTTTCTTATCTTGTCTAACTCGTCATCGATTTTCCTAAGAGTCGTTGTCCGCCCAAATCCACCGCGGAAAATTGAATCATATCGATGTTTTTTGCAAATAAACATCTCGTGCGCTTCTCCCAAGAGCTCTTCTTTTTGTTTCAAATTTTTACCTTCTAGTTCTTTTTGTAATTGCGTCCATGCACCTTGGCGCATTTGCTTCATGGCTTCTCCCCACGAATCCGTATTTTTCTTGCCAACCAAAGAATCCCATTTTTTATTTTTATGGATTAGATGGTGTTGCGTTGTGAATACCTTGAATTTTGCTTCTCTGTCTGCCAGTGAGAGTCCTTTTAGGGATTCCACAAATGCTAATTGTTCAGCTTGTTGAATGAGCCGTGCAGCATCATTATCACCGTCGAATTGTTTTGGTCGATAAACAGGATATTTGACTATTGAATCTGCTTTGCCACGTGATCGGGGTGCAATACGCATTTCTGCTTTTAATTTATTCTTGGCATCATTAATATGCTCTCGCCATGTTCGTCGCCAGGTCCTTACTCCTGTCTCTGTGTCTTCTTTTAACTCATAGGCAGCAGCATCCGGCTTTTCTTCCATTTTATTTTTTATTTGTGTCGCAAGTCTGTTTACGAGTGTTTTACATTTTGCAGGATCTGTTTGGGTGTATAGCGCTCGGACTAATTCAACAGTCGGATCGAGCACTCGCATGACGGCTACGGTGGCACAATCGCCTTCTTCAAATGAGGGATCTCGCATGGCCTCATCAAGATTATCCATTAGTGAAAAGAGTCCTTTCTCATAAAGAGACGTATCTTTTTCTATGTTTTCTTCTGTAGGAAAACGAAGGGCTAGATAAGGCTTGTGCGCGTTTAACTCAGTCATTAGTAGATCAAAAGAACAGCTTGGATCATTCTCATTCTTATGGGTCTCCTCCTGGTAATAGCCCCATGCCTCGAGCATTTGATATCGATCTTTTTGTTTTTCAGGAATGGTTTTTTCTAATTGCTCTCTATATGTTTTTATTTGTGCCTGTCTCTTTGTCATCCATTGGGTAAAATCGTGTTTAGCTTTTTCATGTTTTTGGCGCTTTTCAACCATTTTTGCTTCAACATTTTCTATAATGGCTTGAGCGATTTCATGTTCGGTCATTTGGGAAGCGCTGCGTTGTGGAGAAAGCGGCAGGTTTGTAAAATTAAGGGGTAGCGTATTAAATACTTCCCTGGTTAGTAACACAATGACATCACCGGGTTTAGAGAATGAGCTCGCTGATTGTATTGCATCGGGAGATTGGTTGGCGGAATGTACTGCTAGGGGGTGACCAGTCTTTACAGGAGATGCGGGTATGATGGTTCTTTTCACTTGCAAATCGTTGCCATCGAAAACGACGGCAACGATATTGCCAACATTCGCCAAGTTGTATCTCATCCTGCCGTTTGCATCTTGTGTTACAACAGCGGCTGCCATGGACGATCCTTTTGTCCCGTATGGCGCGCTGCCGCCTACCGCTTTGAAAGTCTCGGTGAGATTACCTGAATAAGTTGGAGAGGCTAGCTCTTCATCGAATGCAGTAAGCAAGTCTTTATTGTAGTCTGCTACCTCTTTTTGAACATCATCCGGAGGATGGGTATTTGAACTTACCATTACCAGGACACTTCGATTTACCACTCCGTCTTCATCGGTATATTTTCGCGCAGCTGTTGCATGAGAAACCCCTTCGGGGAAGTCTCTTTTTTTACCGATATGGGTAGAACCAGAAACAACGGCAACGCCTTGTTCATGCCAGTGCTCAAGTTGTTCTTCTAAAGGCCTGTTTTTTTCCTCTTTCGACTCAATCAAACCGACTGATTGGCCTTTTAGGGCATCAAACACGTCTAATCTGGATACGCTAGGTGCTGTTACTTTTTTCTTGCCACGAAACATGGAAAACATGCAGGGCGCCCCGTTTGTGTATTTAAAATACAATAGATAGAGATTATAACACATTTAAGGCAGCATCACCATTCAAAAAAACACTCTTAAATCAATATATTAGTGCGAATTTTGGATAAGCTAGGGTGGTCTGTCATGCCAGCATGCTTTTGGCTGGCATCCAGCGTCTTTGAAGGCACTGGATGCCAGCCAAAAGCATGCTGGCATGACAGAAACGCGAAACATTTGTAAGACATTAGCCATATAACGTGTAGGACATCTCAGTGTCTTTTGACGCTATTATTTTATAAGGCGTTTATAACTCATTTATTTTACTCATGTTTTTTTACACTCTTGGCTAAAAATAGACAAATAGCCGCTAAATTGCTCTGTAAGTGGGCTGTTATTTTTTTTGGGATGTGTAGAATGGCCTTCAGCTAATGGATAGCTATGGTGATTGAACGGATTTCTGCAACCACTCCTCGTTTTGCGTGTCCAAGGATGGGTTTTTTGTAAGGATTACATGGTTTTTTATTTAAAGGGCGACTGCAATAGTCGCCCTTATTTTTTTGCGTGTTGAAATTTCATAAGCTGCTTACCCTCACCCTGTTCCCGCACTGGAATGGGGCACTATCATTAACTTAAGAAGCTCACTGTCATGCCAGCATGCTTTTAGCTGGTATCCAGCGACTTCAATGTGGCACTGGATGCCAGCTAAAAGCATGCTGGCATGACAACGAATTTTTATTGAATCGCTTAACTTAATGGTGCGAGGGAACGGGGTGAGGGCGAGCACCTACAAATTATTTTTTGATATGCCGCATCATCCGTTTTTTCTTGTGAGCCTGCCGTGGCGTCAATGTATTTCTCTGATGCCGAAAAGGATTCTCGCTATTTTTCACTTCAATCCGCACAGGCGTGCCCATTAATTTTAATCGCTTTTGAAAAGTGCTCGCTAGATAACGACGATACGCATCCGGCAACTCATCCAGTTGATTCCCATGAAGCACAATCCGCGGTGGATTGTGTCCCCCTGCATGCGCATAACGCAATTTAATTCGTCTGCCTCGTACCAAAGGCGGAGAATGCTGCACAACTGCTTCTTGCAAAATTTTAGTTAATTTCGGCGTGGCTAATTTTTTAGTGGCTGATTGATACGCTTCATCCACCGATTCAAATAAATTTCCCACGCCCGATCCATGCAACGCAGAAATAAAATGAATTCGCACGTAAGGAATAAAATTCAGACGTCGATCAATCGAATGACGCGCTTTTTCTTTTTCTTCAACAGACATGCCATCCCATTTATTCATCGCGACGACGAGCGCTTTCCCACTGTCGATGACAAACCCAAGTAAACGTAAATCCTGCTCAGTCACGCCTTCACGCGCATCCATAATCAATAAAACAACATTGGCTGCTTCAATCGCTTGCAATGTTTTCACTACTGAAAATTTTTCGACTGTTTCAAACACTTTTCCGCGTTGGCGCACGCCAGCGGTATCAATGAGCGTGTATTGTTTATCAAAACGCGTTAATGGAATAAAAATACTGTCGCGCGTGGTGCCTGGTTCATCAAACACAATGACACGTTCTTCGCCGAGCATTCGATTCGTGAGTGTCGATTTGCCCACATTCGGTCGCCCAATTAAAGCTAACTGGACACCCGAGCGTTTATTTTCTTCAAGTGATTCTGATTCGCTGTCGGGAAAAAGATGATCGATTAATTCCGTCACACCACGCCCATGCGCGGCAGAAATCGCGAGCGGCTCTCCTAATCCCAATCGAAAAAAATCCGCTGCGACAATGCTCGCATCCAAGCCTTCTGCTTTATTCAACACTAAAAAAATATTTTTATTCAGAGCACGGAGTTTTTCGGCGATAGTGATGTCGGAAGCAGTCAATCCCGCACGCGCATCGACTAAAAAAATAATTTTATCGGCTTCTTGAATCGCTTGCAGAGATTGCTCTGCCATTAACAAATCCAAATCATTTTTTTCTTCAGTGAGTCCGCCGGTATCAATCACAATAAAACGACGATCAGCTATATTCGCTTCGCCGTATTGGCGGTCCCGCGTTAGTCCGGGAATATCAGAGACCAGTGCATCGCGTGAACGCGTCATGCAGTTGAACAAAGTAGATTTGCCAACATTAGGACGTCCGACGATCGCAACAACGGGTAACATAATAATTTATCTCATCCGTTATTCAATCGTGTATGCGGCGAGATGACCGTCTTTGGTATAAACATACAGCACATTGTTATAAACAAGGGGTGTGGCGGTAATACCGGATTTATTGACTTGTACACGCGCGACAAAGTGACCATCTTCTTTGCTGATCCAATGTAGAAAACCTTCTGCATCACCCACGACAACATAACGGCCCATGATGGCTGGACCCGTAATCGTTCGAGCAGCTAATTGCGATTGTTCCCAATTGACGGTTCCCTTCGCTGCATTAAATGCCCAGAGATGACTTTTTGCATCGGATACGAAAACATGAGTGCTATCGGATGCAATACCGGCGTACGAAGAAATATCATGATTCCAAAATTCTTCGCCGGATGATAAATCCAATGCCGCAATGCGACCTTGATACGTTGCTGCATACACACGACTGCCGACGACAATCGGGTCGGCATCAATATCGACCATGCGTTGTACTGCAAAAATACCTTGCGGATCAGCAATGGTTTTTTGCCATTGTACGTGCCCATCACGCAGTCCGAGCTTGGCTAACTCACCATTTTCAAAACCAACAATCACAGAATCATGCGCGATTTGTGGTGCACTGGAACCGCGCAAAATCAAATTCGGTTCGGTTTGTTGATATTGCCATAACGAGCGACCATCGATCGTTGAAAAGGCATTGACATGGCCGTCAATCGTTTTGATTAATACGAGGCGATTATTGGCGGCTGCAGGTGCGAGACTTTCATTGGATGACAGCGCTTTCCACAGCATTTTTCCGTTACTTTGATCAAGTGCATAGACATCACCATCGCGACTTCCCACGTAAACTAATCCTGCATTGGCTGTTGCACCGCTGCTAATTTCTGTTCCTGTATGGATTGACCAGAGTGATTTTCCTGTTTGAATATCATTTGCAGCAACCGTTCCATTTTTACTGGTGGTAAAAATAGTTGTGCCAGCAATTGCGGGTGTAAGTTTCAAATCTTCATTCGTTGAGCCAACGCCGGTACTGGTATACCAAAGCGCTCGGACTTTTGCTTCTGCCGGAAAACTCGTGAGAGGTGTCGGCAATGGTGTATTGTCTTTGTCGAAAAACGAACTGCATGCGTTGAGCGACAGAGTTACTGCAGATATCAAAAACAGGTTTTTAATTATTTTCATGGAAGTGCCTAAGTTAAATTATCATATTTCATTTGCAATATCGGGCGATTAATTTGCGCATTCGGTATTTCCGATAACGCCAATTGATACGACTGACGAGCCGCTTTTTTATCATTTTGTGCAATGTACGCATCACCTCGTACTTCGTCAACCAAACCCAGAAAACTTTTATCATCCACTTTTTTCAATGTGCTCAGCGCAGCGTCTGGTTTATTTTCTGTAATCAACACACGCGCTAAACGAATGCGTATGATTTCACGTAGAGAATAATCTTTGCTGTGATCGAGCGCCCAATTTAATTGATCAATAGCCTCGTCATTATTTTTTTTGAGGATCGCTTCTCGAGCTAGCATGAGCGCTGCCATCGACGCATACGGCGTTCTGGGATAATGGCTAATCAATTTTTTTGCCTGAACGCTTGCGCCATCCGTATTATTTTGTGCACGCAAGGTGAGCATTTCGTCATAAATCACCGACGCGTGGCTTAGCACTTTCGTGCGGTAACCTTGCCAATAGCGCCAGCCCGACGTGATCATCAACGCAACGAGAATGCCAGTTAAAATGGTCATTCCGTATTGCTTAATCCAATCTTTTAACTGTTGGATTTGTTCCTGTTCGGTCAAATAGTCTGTCATAGAGAGTCCTATACCAATGCTGGCAGGCATTCTAACGGATTTTGATTGAAAAGTACTAGTACGTCATAAGGCTTAGCACGCCTTCCTCCGCAGGGGGAAGGTGGCCGAAGGCCGGATGGGGGGATCAAAAATGTTTTTTGAAAACGCGAAGAAAAACGAATTATCCCCCCATCCGACGCTTCGCGTCACCTTCCCCCTGCGGAGGAAGGCGTGCTGAGCTTTTTTTGTTTTGTAATCCAAACAGGGAAAATTGTGTCGATTTGTCAGCCCGTAGTGCATCCGCGATTTTCCCCACAATATCCGCTTGGCTTACTGTTTCCTGCGGTAAATTTTCCCGTAAAAATTTCATGCCAATTGTCTGGCTCTGACATTCCCGTTCGCCCAAAATGAGGGCCAGCAGGGCACCACTGTTGTCTGCTTTTTTAAATTGATTTTTCAACTGACCGCCACCGCAGTGCAAATACACGCGTAATGCAGGAATCGCATCGCGTAATTGATCTGCTAAAACCAGACTGCGTTGAAAGGCACTTTCCCCCTCAGACATAAAATAAATATGCGGGGCATGGGTCGGTAAATCTTTTTGCACCTGCTGAGTGAGCAAGACGATTCGATCGATGCCCATCGCAAATCCTAAAGCCGGAGTGGCTTTGCCGCCCAACTGTTCGACTAAATTATCATACCGCCCACCCGCACACACGGTGCCCTGAGCGCCTAATTCTGTCGTGACCCATTCAAAAACTGTTTTGCTGTAATAATCCAATCCGCGCACCAAACGTGGATTAACCGTAAATGAAATGCCCGCTGATTTTAAATACGTTTGCAACTGAGCAAAATGTTTTTGCGATTCGTCATCTAAATAATCGATTAATTGCGGTGCGTGTTGTAAAAGCGTTTGTACGCTCGGATTTTTACTGTCTAAAATGCGCAAGGGATTAGTGATGAGTCGCCGTTTACAATCTTCATCCAATTGGTCTTCGTGTTCCGATAAATATTTTACTAACTGATCACGATACGCTGCGCGCGATGCAGCAGATCCCAGGGAATTAATTTGTAACTCAAGATGAGGGAGTAACTGCAGTTTCCCCAGTATTTTTGCAGACAGAGCGAGCACTTCTGCATCGGCATCCGGCGTGCTCACACCGAATAATTCTGCGCCGCATTGATAAAATTCACGGTAACGCCCTTTTTGAGGACGTTCATATCGAAAATAAGGTCCCATGTACCACAAGCGTTGTACCTGATTGTAAAGTAATCCGTGCTCGATCCCCGCGCGCACACAACACGCCGTTCCTTCGGGACGAAGTGTCAAACTTTCATTGTTGCGATCCAAAAAGGTATACATTTCTTTTTCGACAATGTCGGTCGCTTCGCCAATGGATCGCTTAAATAATTCCGTTTTTTCGAGGATGGGAGAGCGAATTTCCTGGTAACTATAACTTTGTAATACTTGTCGAAGAGTATTCTCAACGAATTGCCAAATAACAGTTTCGGCGGGCAATAAATCATTCATCCCGCGAATTGCTTGAATAGAAGTACTCATAACTCCTCGTTCTTTTATAAACCTGGTTCAGGTAACGCCATTGTGACACCCGAGATAGTACTATCTTGTTTATGGTGTCGGCTATGTTTTTTAGAGGTTTCTGTGTTGGAAATCGCAGCGTTGGGTGGGACAGGTGTTATAGCCAGTGGACTCGTGCTGGGAAGAGCAGGGACAGCCGGTGTGGGTGCAGCCGCAGGCGGCGGAGTTGTTACAGGCGGTTGTGTCGTTTGAGTTGTCGCAGCAACCGGAGGCGGTGTCACAGTGGAAGGAGGTTGTGCCACTTGTGGCGGCGAAGCAGGAGGTGTCGCAACCGGTGTCGGGCGAGTCAGTGTGTTGACACTATTCGACGATGAATGAAAACCCCACCACACGCCCACAAAAATAAACAAACCCAGAATGAGGCCCGTGGAAATCCATTGCAGATAGCGATCGCTGATTTGCAGGGTTTCTGTTGGGATAGTGGGAATAATGGGCGCTCTGGTTTGATATTCAAGACCGGATTGCATGAGTGCGGTATTAATCTCTTCTTCATTAAAATTCAGCAGACGTCCATAAGATTTTAAATATCCCCGCATGAATGTCGCGGGCGGTGCTTTTTGAAAATTTTCCGTTTCGAGGATTTCCAAAATAGTGGGATTGAGATGCAGTTTAAACGCAGCGTCTTTTTGCGATAAATTCATGGCTTCTCGAGCTGTTTTTAAGCGTGCTCCGAGCCCGCCCAAAGAGTATTTTTGATTGATATCCGTCATGATTATGGTCTTTCCCTGATTTAAAATTATTATTCCAAAGTCTTATATAATAAGCACATCTTCTGCCATCGCCAAGCGCTACGATGTTTTTTTCCGTTTTTTTCCGTGAGAAGTGCCTGGTCTGCTATACTTTGAAGAATAAACAGCAAGATAGAGGAGTTAACAGCATGAGCCAAGCTCGTTCGCCCAAACGAATGTCCCAGTGGGATGCCATGACAGCAACGTTAGACAATACGTTGGTTATGTTGTCTGATGTTGCAAGTCGATATGACACACTTTCCAAAGAAGAAATCGAAGTATTTATTACACAATTAAGTAGTTTGCAACGGCAGATTGAAACGGCTTTTTCTTCACAACGACATGTTACTGCGGATGACGTGTTTGCTATGACTATTGTGTTGGTGCAATCCGTTGCGAACCGTCATGACTTAGCAAAACTGCAAGAGACTACGGAGAGATTGCATGTTTTTTTAAATCTCGCGAAAAAGAAAGGAGTTAGTGTGGAAAGACGTAATAGAGGGGATCTGGCTATTTATACTCTCCTTTCAACCATCGGACTTGTCGTAAGAGGTTCGTCAGAAGAAATTAAAACGGCAGAGGCTCTGGTAGAACAACATGTTCAAAGATTAAAAACCATTCCTTATGAAAATGCATGGAAGGAGATAGGATTTAGATTAAGTTCTTTTACCACGGGTTATGCATTAGAAGCGCACACATCAGTTGATGAAAAATCAAAAATAAAGACAAAAAATTTCGACATAACAAAACAAGCAGCTGAAGATCAAAGACTAGCAAGACAATTTGCGACCCATTTACAAGGTATTCTAGAAGCAAAAGATCCAGAATCTGCTTTACGCGCGTATGTTGAATTTGGTGAATTGGTAAAAAAATCATTAACTATTTCACATTCCAATATCAATGAATTTAAAAAATATTTCGCTGGTGTACTCCGTGACGTGGCAGGGGATAAAATTACTCCAGAGGTTATCAATATTAACCGGATTGCTCTCGCAGCGGTTCAAGGAAAAATAACTCGTCATTCTGCAGCAGAGAGTGCTTTTTTCGGACTGGCTTGTATTGATGAACTCATTCAACAAGCTCCTCTTCCTCATCAAATGCAAAATCAAGTTAAATCCATGCAACGTTATCTTTTTTCACCTCTTGAAAAAGAAGTGAATAAAGCATTGGCTGCACTTCGAGAAAATAGTTCGGATGAAATGCGGCCACTGATCAGAGAGTTGCGTCAACAATGGAAAGTAATTGTTGTGTCGACTGATAGTGATGCAGTTAGGCTTTCAAGATTCGATGACGTCTGTCAGGCAACTCTTGACCAATTGCGGGAAGAGTTAAAAGCTGCGAAAGAAATGATTATGCCGTTACAGCAGACTAGGCAGCAGATCAGTGAAGATGAAAAGCGACTTCAAAATCTTGCTGAATCACATCGCATGGCGAAGGGAAGATTAAAAAGCGTAGAGGAAGATTTCAAGAGTATACAAGAACTACAAGATGATGAATGGGAGATGGATCAAAAGGAAGATGAAGATGCAAAACAAATACGCCAAGCACGAGCGGATTCTATTATCGTAGAAGAGCACATAAAACGAGAAAGAGGGGATGTTAAATCACAATTAAAAAAGGCAAGAGCTAAAAAAGAATTTCTGGAAAAAAGGATAGAGCAGTCAGATGAAAATCGAGTCACGAAGTTAGAGGAACAAATTCTTGTTGTCCAAGATTTACAGCAATTTGTGAGATTGCAAAAAGAACCCACCATTTTTTCGAAGGTTAAACAATTCGTTGCAGAACATCCTTTGTTGAAAAGAGACGCCAAACGCGGTGCCTGGGTGGGTTTAATGGGTGCCTTGGTTGTAGGGGGAATGATCGCAGCGGTTAGCATTGCGACAGGTGGCTTGGCATTGCCAGCGGGATTAGCCGCCGCTGCTGTTGCAATCGGTGGTGCAGGGCTCGCAGGAAAAGTGGCAGCTCTTGTACTGATGGCAGCTGCTGCCGTGTTTGCCATGAGTGTAATGGGAGTGTCAGGCGGTGCTGCTGTTCGGTTCGGTAAGGAAGCGGTACAACGGAGGTTCGGTCAATCTGCTAAAAATCAGATGCAACCGCCAGCTCCATCGAAAGAAGATGCGCCTTTGGAACGAGCTCCGGAGAACAAAAGAGGGGTTTTTGCAGGCACCCGCGGTAAGTTATCACGCTTTTTGGGAAAACCATCACCTCCTCGTTTGGATAGGGTATCAATCAACGCTACTGATGAGGATCATCTTCGCAAAGAGCTCGAGAAGCGAGTAGCGGCTGGTCAGGATCAACCAAAAACGGCTAAAGAACTCGAAGCAGAGAGAGCGGCGGATGCAGTTTCTGCCCCAGACACCGAACAGAGTGGGCACGAACAAGCAATCAGCCGCGCACAAGGTCCGCAGCCTGGGGGGCGCGGAGGTAGGGGGTCGTAATACAGAGCCGCGACCGTGAGGGAGCGTCACAAGCGTTTAATTTTAACAAGCCACGTTGTTTTTTAGCTATTTTGTTATTTTTCTTAGGCCTGTGACGCTCCCTCACGGTCGCGGCTCTGCTTTTTTTAAATGGAGGAAAGGGATTCAGTTGAGAGCACACGAGCACGGTGCCGCTCACTCCGACGCGTCCGATCTTTCACTTCCCCCACCAATTGCCCGCAAGCCGCATCAATCCCATCGCCACGTGTTTTGCGTGTAATCGCATTAATTCCTGCGTTCATTAACATTTCACGAAAACGATCAATCGTCGCCGCATCAGATCGTTTATAAATCGTATGAGGAAAGGGATTGAATGGAATTAAATTCACTTTTGCCTTGATGCCATTTAACAAACGAATAAGTTGTTGCGCGTGCTCAGGCGAATCATTCACGCCCGCCAACATGACATATTCCATCGTCACATAACGTCTTTTATCATTTTCAAAATACGTTTTGCAGACTTGCATCAATTCTTTGAGAGGATATTTTTTATTAAGCGGAACAAGTGTATTCCGTAATTCATCATTGGGTGCATGCAGTGAAACTGCGAGTGCAACATCACTGACTTTACGCAATTCAACCATCGCAGGAACCACTCCCGCCGTGCTCAACGTCACACGTCGTTTCGAAAGCCCATAACCAAAATCATCCAGCATGATATTCATCGCGCTGACGACATTTTCAAAATTCAACAACGGTTCGCCCATGCCCATCATCACAACATTCGTCACAGCGTGATCATGAATGCCCGTATTTTTTGATAAACTTCGTACCGCCACCCAAACTTGTCCAATGATTTCAGCAGCAGTGAGATTACGACTAAATCCTTGCTTGCCCGTCGAACAAAAATCGCAATTCAATGTGCATCCCACTTGAGAAGAAACACATAAAGTCCCACGTGTTTTTTCGGGAATAAATACTGTTTCAATGCAATTCCCATCAGCCAAACGTAAAACCCATTTGTGTGTGCCATCAGCACATGTATTTTCATACGCCACTTCGGGCGCGCGAATTTCTGCGATGTCAGATAATTGTTGGCGGAGTGTTTTGCTGATATTGCTGATCGCGTGAATGTCGTGCGCACCTTGAAAATGAATCCATTTTAAAATTTGTGTCGCGCGGTACGCTTTCTCACCCAAAGAGACGCAAAACGTTTCCATCGCTTTGCGATCCAAGCCGAGTAAATTGATGGGAGTGGTCTGGGTGAGTGCTGACATTAGGCTAACTCAGTAGTTTTCACGTAATTTACTAATTCTTCTGGTTGGAAGAAAAAAGCAATTTCTTGTTTGGCTGTATCAGCAGCATCTGAACCATGCACTGCATTGTGATCGATGGATTCCGCAAAATCAGCGCGAATTGTGCCAGCGGCTGCTTCTTTGGGATTGGTCGCGCCCATGATTTCGCGATTCAAAGCGATTGCATTGTCACCTTCTAACACTTGAACCATGACAGGGCCTGAGCTCATGAAATTCACTAATCCATTGAAAAAAGGACGTTCGCTGTGAACCCCATAAAATGCTTGGGCTTGTTTTTGAGTGAGATGCATCATTTTGGCCGCAACAATGCGTAATCCGGCTTTTTCGAAACGACGATTAATTTCGCCAATGCAGCATTTAGCCACGGCATCGGGCTTGATGATTGATAAGGTTTTTTCAACAGACATGGGTTTCTCCAAAATTTTTTAGAGGCGAATTATATATCAAAACACTCCAGTTATGTAGGGTGACAAAATGAAATGGTGGGCACGCTGCGCTTTGCCCACCCTACATTTATTCATTGATCTATATTTTTATCCTACTTGCTGTTCGTTTAAGAGCAGGCGGCGAATCAACAGGCGCGGGCTCTCGTTCCCGCTTGTTCGGGTTAGTAAAAAACAGTGAAACCAGTGTCCTAGATCCTTCTAACTCGGGAGCGGAAGGGAAGAGCACTCTTAAAATACTTCTCATTTCTTTATCAAATTGTTTGAGTATGGAAATTCCTGTTTCTATTGCTTTTGGATGATAGGGGTCAATGGCTTTTATTTTTTGACCTAGCCTTTTTAACTTCTCATCTACCTCCCCTAAAACTGCTTGATATTTTTTCATATCGGGTTCTCCCTTGAGGTATTTTCTAAGGATTCGATGGGGTTTTTCTACACGTTCACATAAAGAACGCCTCAGGGTATTTTTTATTTTTTCCCGCACTTTGATCGCTTCTTCCTCAGAGGTGCTATCGGGATCAACATTATTTTGGGTTGGTTCTTTTTCTTCGTTGTCTTCAGCTTTTTCCTGAAACGAAAGTTTTGCTGCTTCTCTGTTTTCCATTAATCTTTTTTTAAGACATCCTTGAGCTTTTACGTACTGCCCCCATTGCTGATTAAATGCCAGAGGATCTTTCAGCACGTTACTTTTTTTGGAAAGATCACCGGATAATCTGTCAACAAAGCTTTGGAGCAGACCTAAGTCACAAGTCATGTAGTTCCATTTTTCCGCAGGTGGGTTTTTTCTTTGCATAGAGTGCCTCGTTCATTAGGGTCTGTTGACAATTGATTTAGATTTTAGCCAGGTTTGTTGTGACTCATTGGTTGTGTCGGTGTCGTCGACCGACTGACAGGAACTTCTGGCAAGCGTAAAGTTACGGTGTTTTGAGATTCTGGTGGTGCAGTGAATAACATTGAAAGAGGAACTCTTTTAGATTGAGGCTGTATCACAGCTTTTAATTTATTAAATTCAATTTCAAATTCATTAAATAGATCGTAGCTCGTTTGTCTCGCTTCTGCGAGCAGTCCCCAGTTTGTTATTGTCTCGCACTTGTCCAATTGTTTTCTTTGATTGTCTATGGCATTTAATTTTAGGTTTATTTCTCTGGCAACGGTTTCATATTTTTTAATATCCTTTTCGACCTTCTTATATTTTTCAAGCAAGCTATCTGTTTTTGCCTTACATTCTTCTTGCGCTAGTTTGCGCAGGTTTTTTATAGTAGAAAATAGAGGAGCATATTCCAGATGCTTTTTAGAGAAACTCTCAGTAGCGAGATTAAATGCTTTGTTGAGCTCCTTCCTTTTTCCTTTAGTCGTCTCAGAAGGCATTGGTTTTCCTCGTTCATCACAATCAGTTAGTTTCTCTAGTAAAAAAACGCCTTCCTGGTGAGCAAGAACAAATTGATACTGTATGTTCTCTACGAACTCGTCAGGGTGTTCGACGTTAGGAATATCGCTGGTTTTTTTTGCTAATCGTCTGTCTAAACATTGCTTGGCTTCCGTATATTCAGATGAGTTTTCCAGACTGGCAACTATGCCTTCCAATATATCCAAGTCATATGTTTCATACTTACTTTGTAGGTTGAGATTGCTAGGAAGTGACGTGGAAACAGAAGGGTCGGGTAGAGTAAGAGAAGCAACAGATTGTCTTAATTGTTTAAACGTAACTTCAAACGTATTGAATGCTTGAGTGACTTCTTCTCCTGCTTTTTTTTGCAGTTCCAGATTTTTTGTATCACTTTGGTCGAACTCTTTTATTTTTGTGTCTATGAAGTCTAATTGGGCGTTTATTTTGTTAGCGGTCGTGTTGTATTTTGGGGTGTCTCTTTCCAACTGTGTATATTTGTGAAGAAAGGAAACCGCAAGTGACTCACGATGTTTTAGTGCAGCTCGACGTAGACTTTTTACGGTGGTAAACAGAGGATCAATCTGACCTGAGCTTTGTGCTGATGCAAATGCTCGATTGAGCGGCTCAATTCTGGCCAAAGCTTCTGGAGTGGGCACTTCTTGTCCACGTTCATTGTAATTGACCAACTTTTTTAATAAAAAAGCTCCTTCCTCGAAGGCAAGCGTTATTGCTGTTTTTTCTGACGTTAATTCTTTTTCAGGAAGGCCCTTCTGTCCAGCAGGGTGTTGGGCCGCTACTCGGTTTTTTAAATATTGTTTGGTCCATATATATTCTTCCGATTCACCTTCACCTGATTGAAGAGCCAAGCTTTGAAGAATGGCTTTTAGCAATTCTAGGTCATGTTGATCGTATTCAGCTTTCCTTTTGGCGCCCTCAGCCTCCAGACGATCTGTTATTTCCTCAAGTGTTGCACAAAGAGCAGGAAAAAAATTTCTTGTTGTTACATCGAGTGGCTTATCCCCAATAGACTCTTCCATTTTTTTCTTCATTTCTTTTAATTGTGCGACATCCAGAGGTTGCACGTTTGGTTGTTTTTCTTCTTGCACGGGGCTTTTCTCCCCCAATGCCTTTTTGCACGCTGTAAGAATGTCGCGTGTTATTTGCAAGCGTTTCGAATCAGGAAGTTCTGTTTGATTCAGAGCCTTTTCTTCTTCCTCCATCAAAGCAATCAACCCAATTAAATCAGGAAGTGGAAAAATGGAATAATCGATATGAGTGAGCTCTGCTTCTTTTTGTTGTTGTTCTTGTTGCTTGATTTTTTCTAAAGCTGCCTGGGCTTGTTGATGTTTACTAAAGACAGTTTCGAGATTTTCATTGTTACTTGTTGCAGCTGCTAGTGCTAATTCCGGGATAATATTTTCTAATTCTTTTTTGGTGAGCTGTTCAATTTCTTCTGGGGTTATTTTTAATAGGCTTTCTCTCGTCAACTTTCTTTGCATTGGACACCTCGTTTATGCCGTAAAATAAAATGTTAAAGGATACAGAGGCAAGATTAAGGAATTCTTAAAAGCAAAAATAAATTTTTACGTTTTAATCTTTTTTCCCCTATTCCTTTGCTTCCTGGATGGTTTCATTATTCGCTGAGCGTTCTTCGTTTGGGTGAAGGTGGTCTGACAGCTGGTTCTGTATGGATAACAACGGTCCCTTCTTCATCTGGTTGTTTTCGTTTGGGAAAAAACTGTCCTGCAGAGCTGGGGCCGGGTGATTGAAATGTTGCAACAGCACTTTTTAAATTATCCAATAGCCCATCAAAATCCTTGAATGCCTGATTGCTTATTTCTCTGGCTTCTTTTTGTTTTTTAAAATCATATTCATCGTAATTATTAATTTCTTTTATTTTTTTAATTATGTCATTCGCTTGTCTGTTGATATTAAAAGAAGTCTTTTTATATTGCTCACTATTCGGCTCCAGCTCGGCAAGTTTTCGGAGCAACAGCGTCATTTTGGACATATATTTTTTTTGTGCGAAACTACGTAGATTTTGTATGCTAACAAATAAATTGAAAATATCTAGCCCCGCTTTTTGGAAGTTTTTTTTAGCATGTTGATAGGCTGTCTCGATGTCTTCTAACTCAATGAAAGCTTGCTCACGTAGAAGTTCATCCTGGATTTTATCATTTTCACTCTCACTCTCACTCTCACTTTGATCAGGCGCTAGTCTGTCTGCTAACTGAATTCCCTCTCTGCTAGCCGCTTCCATTTCTTTTATTTTCTTCGGAATCAGTTCCATATATTCGACTGTTGCTTGAAGAATTTCGGAAACATCCAAAAGATATTTTCTTGTTGCCATATCGTTTGGATTTTTTTGAAAATTTAATTCTGCGTCTATTCTCATTTTTTTTAATTGCTCGATTTGATTTTCTAGTGGTTCCATGCCTCTTTGTTTTTCTTCTGCTTTTTTATTTTTTTCTTCCAATGCTTTTTTGCAGTTTGCAAGAATATCAAGAGTTACTTGTATGGGTTTTACATCAGCAGGCGTTTCCTTGCTAAGCGCAGTATATTTTTCTTCTGCCAACTGAATCAGTTCAATTAATACAGGGGTCTGAAAAATGGAATAAAAAATATGAGCTTGTTCCTCTGGGTTTTGTTGCTCATTTTTTTCTAATTCTTGAGCGGATTGGCAATGAGAGGATAAAGACCTTTTTCTCGCTGCATTGGCTGTAGATCGTTTGTCTAGACATTGCTTGGCATCGAGATACTCTGGTAATTGAGGGTGGGAAGCCAGGCTGGCAACGATGGCTGCTAGCATATCCGAATCGTAAGTGTCGTAGTTGATTTTAGGCTCTATTCTCTGTGGTTCGATGCCGGGTTTTCTTTGCATGATGCTGCTCCTCGATCATTATTTAAATTGCTGATGAGGCAGGATACAGATAAAAGATTAAGGAATTCTTAATGAAACGAAAATTTATTATATAAGAACCATATGGACGAATGCAGAATATAGCGTATAGATCAAGAGTTTCATTTTCCTATTTCTGCATTTAAAAAGCCCCGCAATGCCAAAGAATATTTTGCGAAAATTAGCGCAGATTTTTTTACCGACTCGTCTCAGGTTGGGGTGATTTAAGCTTTAATTTTCCCTCCCCATTCTTTTGCTTTTTGGAGAATTTCTTTTTCATCCAACGTCAATAATTGACGATTTTTCATTAATCGCTTTCCAGCCACCCACGTATCCGTCACCTGTTGGCGTGAAGCAGCATAAACAATTTGCGAAATGGGATGATAGAGCGGCTGCGTTTCAATTTCGTCTAAATGAATAGCAGCAAAATCCGCAGCTTTGCCTGCTTTGAGCGAACCGATTAAATGATCCAATCCCAAGACTTTTGCTCCATTGATGGTGGCCAATTCCAGGGTTTTTGCAGCGGGTAAACTTTCCGGATGACGATTGGATAATTTTGCCAGCAATGCAGCAGAACGCATTTCACCGATCATGTCTAAATCATTGTTGCTCGCCGCACCGTCTGTTCCAAGCGCAACATGAATCCCATACGATTTAAGTTTTTCGACAGCACAATCTCCACTCGCTAATTTCATATTCGATTCTGGACAATGCACCACACTCGGTTTTTTTTCTTTTAAAATATCGAAATCTTCGTCATTTAATTGTGTCATGTGAATAGCAATTAAACGCGGAGAAATTAAACCAATGTCATTTAATCGTTTGATGGGACGTTTTTTATATTGCTTGATTGATTCATTCACTTCATCTGCTGTTTCATGCAAATGTAAATTGATTTTCATGTCATGTGTTTCTGCTAATTCCTGAATACGAATAAAAGTAGGATCAGAAACGGTGAAAGGATGCCCAGGCGCCATCGTGGGTGTGATGAGAGAATGATTTTTATATTGCGCATAAAAATCCATACCGCGTTTTAAATATTCGTCAGCGTTTTGCGCCCATTGCGTTGGAAAATCGAGCACAGTAATTCCAATGTTTGCGCGTATTCCTGCTTTTTCTGCTGCTTCTGCTGTCGCAGGTAAAAAGAAATACATATCATTAAAACACGTCGTGCCACAACGAATCATTTCTGCCATCGCAAGTAGTGATGCATCGTAAACAAATTCGTGATTGACCCATTTTTTTTCCGCAGGCCAAATGTGATTGTTTAACCAATTCATTAAGGCTAAATCGTCAGCGATCCCACGAAAATAATTCATTGCAATATGCGTGTGGGCATTAATGAAACCGGGAATAATCGCATGGGCTGGGAAATGTTCTGTCTCTGCAGCAGAATATTTTTTTGCAGCGTCTTGCTCGGGAAGAATCGCTGCGATTTTATCGGCTTTGATGACGAGTGCGTGATTTTCTAGAGGTTCGTGTGATTCGCCTGTAATGATCCATTTCGCATGAATGATTTTATCGACGGGTTCCATGATGGGGCTCCTGTTGCAATAGTGGCGCTTATATTAGAGGTCAATGGGGTGAGAGGGAAGGGGTTAATTTTTATTGAGTTATGATCAGGTTGACAATATTTTCGTAAAGGTTGTCAATAAGCGTGGGTAAGGTTGACAATGTTTCTGTAAAGGTTGACAATAGGCATAGATAAGGTTGACAAAAGAGGGGTAAAAATGACGAAAGTGCATGCAAGAGGGGAAGATATCCGTAAATTCATTTTGACTCATGTTGAAGAGCATCCTGCTGATGTTGGGAAGATAACCGCTGATCATTTTGGCATTACTCGTCAGGCAATCAATAAACATCTGCAAAAACTGGTTGTTGAGAATGCATTATCAGAAAATGGGCATACCAGAAATAAAGCCTATAAACTTGCTGCAATCTTGGAATGGAGGCAAGTGTATAAGGTCGTGCCTGGGTTGGCTGAAGATTTGGTATGGAGAAACGATATACGAGGAGTGTTAGGTAATATGCCGGACAATGTTCTTCATATTTGGCATTACGGGTTTACTGAAATGTTTAATAATGTAATAGATCATTCTGGTGGTTCTGAGGTTGCGATACATATGCGAAGGACCGGAGCAAGCACGGAAATGCTTATTCATGATAATGGTGTGGGTATTTTTAAAAAAATTCAGGCCACTTTAGATTTATTAGATGAGCGCCATGCTCTTCTTGAGCTTTCAAAAGGAAAGCTCACTACTGATTCCAAACATCATAGCGGTGAGGGAATATTTTTCACGTCGAGAATGTTTGATTCATACGATATTTTGTCAGGCGGAGTTTATTTTTCTCATAAATTTGGTCATCCGGAAGATTGGATATTGGAAAATGAGAGACTTGAAAATGGAACAGCGGTGTGGATGAAATTAGATAACTATACTGCACGTTCAACTAAAAAAATATTTGACCAATACGCATATGGAGATGATTACGGATTTAATAAAACAGTTGTGCCAGTCAAGCTTGCGAGGTACGGCAGTGACGAATTAATTTCTCGATCTCAGGCAAAACGTCTTTTAGGGCGAGTTGAGTTATTTGAAGTAGTTATATTTGATTTTACAGATGTGGAGTCTATTGGACAGGCATTTGCAGATGAGATTTTCAGAGTGTTTGCAATTCAGCATCCTGGTATTGAGCTTGGGTCGGTTCATGCGAGTCCGGAAGTAAAGCAGATGATTGCAAGAGCAAAGTCGGGGTTGAATAAATAGAATGGCTTTAAATATCCAATCGGGGAAAATATGCGTACGATTACGATTAGATTGCCGAATGAGATAGACGACAGATTGAATAAGCTTGCCAAAAGGACGCACCGAACAAAAACATTTATGGTGAAAAATATATTGAAGATGAAATTGTTTTTCACGATGAAAAAGAAATTCATCGTGTTGTATATGAACCTATCGGTGTCGTTGCTTGTATTGCGCCATGGAATTATCCATTTGGTAATTTTATTTGGAGTGTTATTCCGAACCTTATTGTGGGAAATACAGTCGTATTCAAACATTCAGAAGAGTGCATTTTGACTGCTAAAATGCTCGACGAAATTTTTCAAAAATTGAATTTACCGCCAGGCGTTTTTTCAATGATTTATGGCGATGCGGAAGAGGGAAAGTTATTAACGATGCAGCCAGTCAATATGATTTGGTTTACAGGAAGTTCTTCAACAGGGCGCAAAATAGCGGCAGTGGCTGGAAATAAGCAAATAAAAACCGTTCTCGAAATGGGCGGTTCCAATCCAGCGATTATTTTGGAGGGCGAAGAGATCAATCATAATATGATTGAAAAATTATATAAGGGTCGATTCACGAATTGCGGCCAAGTGTGTGATGCCATCAAACGTGTGCTTGTTCATCATTCACTCCTTGAGGAAGTTGTAGAAAAACTTTCTCATCGAATCGAAAAAATAAAAATCGGTGATCCCACCAATAGAGATATAGAACTGGGGCCATTAGTCTCAATGCAACAACTCAAAATACTTGAATCACAAGTTAACGACGCACTTGAAAAGGGCGCGACGCTTGTCACGGGTGGAAAATGGTTGCAAGAATTGTCGGGTGCTTATTACGCGCCAACGATTCTAACCCATATCAAAAAGAATATGCGTGTCTGGCAGGAAGAAGTTTTTGGGCCTGTGTTATCTATTGTTGCATTTGAAAATGATGGAGAAGCTATTCAATTAGCAAATGATACTGAGTATGGTTTGGGAGCAGCGATTTTTTCAAAAGATATTATCAGAGCGCGGAAGATTGCTAGTGAAATCGATGCGGGCTGTATTGATATTAATAATGGAAGCCATTGGCAACCCGGTACTCCCTTCGGCGGATATAAGGCTTCAGGAATGGGACGTGAACATGGCAGACATGGATTTCAGGAATTATGTCAAATTAAAGTGGTTGCTGAGGGTTGATTTTGCTATCCACGAGCGACGAATGAAAACGGCAGTTACACAATTTTATTTATAGGCTCTACCACGAAAATGAAATGCATATCCCTATAAAATGACAAAGGCCTCCGAAGAGGCCTGAACTCAGCACCAGCGGGATTGTCATCTCATCGCTAGGCTGGCTGTACTGGGCGGACCTTTGTACAGTCTCGAATGCCTGATGCTCGAAAGCAGAGCAGGTTACAACTTAAATTATAAGTCATTTTATTTTAATTTCAATGGATTTAGATATGAGGAACTAATTTGCTCAGGTTGAGCCCATGCATAACACATTGATAAATTTGCTTCATTTGGTCTCGGCCCAGTCTGTCTTTAAAATATTGCCTTTTGCTATCTGGTCCTTTTTTATTAAGAAGGATTAGGTCTAACCTATGGAAGCCAATAGTATAAAGCATATCGCCTTTGAGCCAGCTATCACTATCTTGGAACATACCAAGCTGTGGCATTGATTGCTTTGGAATTTTATAGTGATATGCCTGAGGCGGCGTTGGCTCAACTGTGCTTAATGGGGCAATTGTGACTAATTTAGACCTAACCATTTCAGGCTCTTTAAAACCACGGGAAAAATCACAAAATAAAATTAGCCCAGGGCTTGGATGAAAAATAATCGCCATTGTTTTGTTTTCCTTGAGTTGAGTTTAAATCCAGTCAAAGTAGATTCTCGTTGGAGTTGTTGTTTAGATAGAATCATTATTGGGTTCTTCCCATTCAGGATTATATGTCAAAATAGAACGCTTTAATTTTGACTAATTAACTCATAAATACTAGTTTTAATAGTATTTATGGGATTTAATGTCAAAACGAATGATTTACGTGGAGACTAGCTTTTTGAGATGCGGATGTAATTTCAAGGCCGTGAGATTAGTTAATGGGAGGGTGTCAATCGCATTGATCATTTAACCGTTTGAATAGTAAATAAATAATAAATGTGAATTTTAAATATATCCCCAAAAATACCCCCGTTAGATTTATTGTAGAGAGCTACTTCTTTTGACTGGTTGTTTTTAGATTCAATTCTTATGACGTTCTTGTGACATATCTTGCGACAATCTTGTGACATTTTACCCATTTTGACAAGCAATGGCATTTGAGCTACAATGTAGCACATATAGAGAGGGTTTTATTTATGCCTGCAAATGCTGTTGTCCGTGCCCGCATCGACGAGCACATCAAAGAGGAGGCTGCTACCGTATTAGCAGCAATGGGGCTGACTGTATCAGACGCTTTTCGCATTATGCTTATTCGTATCGCCAAGGAAAAGGCATTGCCTTTTGAACCACTGGTCCCGAACGAAGAAACAATTAAGGCGATGAAAGCTGCGCGTCGTGGAAAAGTAGTGACTGTTGGCAGTGTAGATAATTTATTGGCGAATTTAAACGATGACGAGGACGATTAAGCGTACTACGCAATTTAAACGTGACTATAAGCGCGAAAAAAAATCTGGGCACCATAAAAAATTGGATCATGATCTATTATCAATTGTGGAATTACTCGCAGTAGATAAGCCATTAGCATATCGCAATTATGACCATTCATTAACGGGAGAATGGTCAGATCATCGAGATTGTCATATTAAACCTGATTTGGTTTTAATTTATCGAAAGCCGGATGATGACACACTGGAATTGGTTCGTCTCGGATCACATAGCGAGCTTGGATTATAAAAAAGTCGTACGAAGAAAAAAGAAGAATTAGGAATTGCTGTGTATGCATTTTTTGAAAATGCACTGCTCGAATTTTTTATCAGTGATTTTACCGTATAAAAAAGCTAATGGGCTAGAGGAACTACATGATGTCAGAACCATATGAAATATCCAAAAAAATTCCTGCCTACATGCAACGACTTAAACATATGTATGCCTCTGATGCTCATAATATTTACTATCAAATTATTTCCAATGCTTCTGTGTTCGTCCGTGAACAAGTCTCTTATGATAATTGGAATGGCGGAACAACAGGCCATGCGCTTATTTTTTTTCTAGAAGAGGATATTTTACGGCGTATAGATAATTTTGATATTCAAGAAGAGATTTGTGAAAAGTTGAAAAAAGAGATTTTAATAAATGTATGCGATCATCGCTGCACGAATGTATAGAAAATGTTTCCATCGATCTTTACGATGAGAATGACTCAGAATGCATGCGAGCAATCAAGCCTTTCGGTCAACCAATAATTAATCCTGATGCGCTTAACATATGGAAGTCAGGATATATTAGATTGTTTCTCAGTCATCGAGATGGATATAAAAAAGAAGCTGCAGAGCTAGCCACTGCACTGGAAAGTTATGGTGTTAGCGGATTTGTTGCTCATAATACTATTGAACCAATGGAAAAATGGCAGCATATTATTCTACGCTCACTTCAGTCTATGGAAATCATGCTTGCATTTGTTACTGATGATTTTTTTGATAGCTATTGGACAAATCAAGAAATTGGTTTTGCCTTAGCTAAGGGTGTGCCAATCATACCTTTAAAAATGCAGAAAAAAGACCCTTGTGGTTTCATCAGTGATATTCAAGCATTACCTGGTGATATCCAATTTCCCGCAGCATGTGTAGATGGGATACATAAAGTTTTAGTTGAAAAATTGGGGAAAGAAGAGCGTATTAAAAAAGCCACTCTCCAAGCTTTTTTATCAGTATCTGACTTTAATGATGTACCCAAAAGATTTGATAGGCTGCAAGCAGTCCGCTCTATAACTCAGTCGGACATTCAAGAAATTATTGATGCTTATGGAAAAAATAAGAATCTATATGACGCATATTATCTGAAAATTAAAAATCGACTAGTCGATTTTTTAGAAGATAGGACAGGGAAGAAATATTTAATTGAAAGAAAGACTATCAAAGAAAGTAAAGAAGATTCTTCGAGGGAATTTTAGATCGAGGTTCCAATGGAGCGAAAAATTTTACCAGAATAATTTTATCTTTAAATCGGATGTCTTTTAATAAAGGCTTGGAAATCATTTTCAATTTTGTTATTAAACGCAGAGAATAATAATATTATAACGTTAGAAATTTTAGAAAAAAGCACGTGTTCAAATTCTACAAAAAATGCATTTCTTTTAGCATACGACAAATGCCATCTAACCCTGGAAAAAGTAGTCCTGCATTTATATTCATAATATATAACTCATTTAATACTTTTGATTTTTCTTCAGCAGGCAATTCAATAATTGTTAAATATTTTGCGTTATTTCTCGTTTCATATTGTTGGATAAAGGTTTCTACGTCATCTACATTCGTAAAGGTCGTAACAGATTGCTGTGGTTGGGCTCGATTATTTAAAATAGGTAATGCTGCTATTGGAGTAATGGATAGTATGGGGGAATCAATATGATCAACGCGCATAGTATTATTTTGCCAATCAATACTATTGAATACAAAAATTCTAACGCTTTCATTTTTACATTCTTTTGTTAATCCGGCATAAGCAAAATATGCAGCAACATAAGGCGATCGAGACCAATCTAGCAAAGGCGTTGGATAACCGTAATGTTGTGCAAGACTCAACAAAGCAGCATATTCCTCTGGGTTATTTAAATTGAAATGATGATTAATTTGAGTGTAAATACGTTTTTTAAGCTCAGGTATATGAGCTATATATCGAGATATATCTGATCGTCCAGTTCTATGATACGAGGTTCTCAGTCTCTTTAATGTTGGTTGTCCTCGAAAAATATGAAGGCGAATATCTAATGTTGAAATAAACTTTTTAAACTCAGCCCATGTTTGCTTTATACAAGGAAAATTTGAAGTTTGATCTGCTGCGCTTTTGGTTAATGTAAAATTTCCTTTGGTACTAATCTCTGTTCGCCAAGTGCCAGATATTGTTCTACTATCTGCTAAAGTAAAGTTAATTGTTCCAGTGGATGGTATTGTAACTGTAGAGTCAAAAAAATGTTTTATATTTTCCCATGGACTTGGCAAAAGTGTTTCGGGGTTTATCGGAAGGAATCCAGTAAGTTGACCGAGATAGGTTCCATCTTTTATTTTTTCAATTTTTAATTTTGCTATTGATGAAGGTATGCGATTATTATGATCAACGAGAATGGTATGTCCTAGAAGCTGATCATCAATTTTTTCGAGATTTAATGTGATATGTCCCTTATTATCCCCAAAAAAATTTCCGATCCATTGGCCTTGCATTTTCTTATCCCTGGTTCAAATGTTAATTAATCAATCTTAAGCTTTTTGATAGGAGGGAAGGAACTTACCTACTCCAGTTTTAAGAGTGTTGGCGATTTTTATCGGTTTTTTTTATTCAGTGGATTACGGTGCAAAAAGCGCACCTAATCTACCCTACTATAAAAAAATCTGGGCATCATGTAAATATGGCGGAGAGGGTGGGATTCGAACCCACGTGGAGGCTCACGCCCCCCATCCGATTTCGAGTCGGTGCCGTTATGGCCACTTCGGTACCTCTCCTACTTTTTTAATATAATCCTGGCGGGACCAGGCTTATATTTTTTTGACCGCTTGGATCTTTATTTGAGACGGGATATGTCTCATGAATGGTTGATGAAGACAAACCCGGTGGAATTTGTAAAGGCGGCACGCTGTGCGCTTTTAAATAATCCGTACTGCGGTTTTGAATAATGCCTTTATCACCATACAGCGAAGAGCAGCTGGAAAGTAATAACGATAATACAATTAAAAACGCTTTTGTGATGTGCTGCATAACTAACCTTCTATTACCTCGTCAAAAAAGTTTTTCCGAATGCAACTCGGGAACAGGCATCCCTGCCTTCGATGCTTCCTTGCGTCCTAGTCGCAACGCCCCTCGTCAGCATTCGGAAAAACTTTTTTGACGAGGTACTATCCCAGCCGAATGCATCGCTTCTTTTAGATCAGTATGAAACTGGGGATCCAAAGACAGCAATGGTAACCGGATTCCTGCGGGAATCAAGCCCATTTGATGTAAAACCCATTTGAGGGGGATGGGATTCGACTCTATAAAAAGTTTTTTATGCAAGGGCATGAGTTCTTGATTGATTTTTTCTGCTAGGGCCATATCGCCATTTAAGGCAGCTTCGCACATGGCATGCATTTTTTGAGGGGCTGCATTGGCGGTGACAGAAATCACACCCACGGCGCCCTGACGCATGGAATCCAGTGCAGTGGCATCGTCGCCACTGTAAATCGCGAATTTTTTTCCGCAGCGTTTAAAAATATCCGCTGTCCGCTCTACTTTTCCTGTCGCTTCTTTAATTCCAATAATAGAGGGGAGGGCGGCTAATTGTTCAACTGTTTCGGGCAAGATATCGCAAGCAGTGCGGCCTGGGACGTTATACAAAATAATCGGTAAATGTACGGCATCGGCAATTTCTTTGTAATGCGCGAACAGGCCTTTTTGAGTGGGTTTGTTGTAATAGGGCGTGACGATCAATGCGGCATCTGCGCCCGCTTTTTTTGCATTGCGAGTTAAGTGAATCGTATGTTGTGTGGATAAAGTGCCTGTCCCTGCGATGACGGGAACACGACCAGCGACTTGTGCGACGACATCAGAAATCACTGCATATTGCTCTTCTTCTGTTAGCGCTGATCCTTCGCCTGTGGACCCACTGATGATAAATCCCTGTGTTTTTTGGGCCAAGTGCCACTCAACTAATTCATGCAACGATTTTTGATCGATGGTTCCATCGGGTTGCATGGGGGTGACGAGTGCGACTAGGCTGCCTTTTATCATGGGTTGTTCCTCTTAGTAATGAGCAGTATTTATCTACTACCTACCGCCGTCGTCCCGCGGCTTGTCCGCGGGATCCAGTGGAGGCTTCTCTGGATCCCGCGCATAAAGCGCGGGACGACGTAGTGAGGAGTGTTTCGAATGGTAGCATACTTGCCTGTATTTTTTGTATAATCGTGCGCATTTTTATATTTTTTCACGCACAAAAAAACCGCTTAGTACGCCTTCCCCCTGCGTGGGAAGGCGTGCTAAGCCAAATTTTTTAAGGACAACCATGCGCCGCACTTGTTCAGAATGGTTATGGGGAAAATCCGCCAAATTCAGCTATTTGCTCATCGCAAGTGCAGTGATGTTATTTGCTTTTCTAGGCAGTCGTGAAATTTGGACGCAAGAACATCGTTGGACGGATATTGTTTACGCGATGTTATAT
>Ga0207003_1003_pt2 | contig 66291 bp, 72 predicted proteins | sample Alteio_BWMinCont_89_FD_153474 | JGI IMG/M metagenome (GOLD analysis project Ga0207003, IMG submission 153474) | Enriched cells from forest soil in Barre Woods Harvard Forest LTER site, Petersham, Massachusetts, United States -... | ecosystem: Environmental > Terrestrial > Soil > Temperate forest >...
AATCATGCTGTTCGAAAGGGAATGCGCATGATATCGATTTCATTTGACAGCACCAATATTACTATTTTGCTCATGTCACTTTTGATTATTTTAATTTCCTGGATCATGACAGAGGGCTGCAAATTGCGCGATGAACAACAACTCATTATTTAGGATACGATTATGTCAATCATTGTTAATTTAGATGTCATGTTAGCAAAACGAAAAATACGCTCGAAAGAACTTGCTGAGGCTATCGGAATTACCGAACAAAATTTATCAATTTTAAAAACTGGGAAAGCGAAAGCGATTCGTTTAACAACGTTGGAAAAAATTTGTGATTATCTCGATTGCCAACCGGGCGATATTTTGGAGTATCAAAAATGAAAAAAAACATTTTATTTATTTTTTTAACATGCATAAATACTGCATGGGGAAATGAACCGACTCAAACAACTTTACCATTAGAGTTTGATACGGGAAATCCTGCGCCTTATGGAATGGCTTCTACTGTCATCAACATAGAAGGGAAACCATTTCCGATTATTCTTGATACGGGCGCAAAAAAATATGGACTCGTTTTAACGAAAGAAGCATTGAAAAAAATTCACGTTCACTTTACTGGGAAGGTTGTTTGTTCTAACTCAGTCACTGGAAAACATTGTGAAAGAGAATTTATTGTTCCTGAAGTTAAGTTGGGATCTTTTACCGTTAAAAATGTGGAAGGAATATTGGTTAAACATTTTTGGGGTGGATTACACGGTGATGATGATTTCAAAGTGACGGAAGCTTCACGGAATGGTTTATTAGGATATGCACTTTTATCGAAATTCAATATTTTATTAGATTATAAAAACGCTAAGCTTATTTTGGTAAAACTGGGCAATACGCCTGCTCAATATGATGTAACAAAATGGAACTCTGTTTCGTTTGACGATCACCTTCATACCAAATTAAATGCGGATGGAAAACAGTTAACATTTTCTTGGGACACCGGCGCTCTTCCATCTATCATGAGTCGTAAAACAGCGGGATATTTTAAACAAATACCCTGCCCTAAGGACAATCCCTACAAAGAACCTGTGAGCACTTGTTTAAGAGTTGAGATTTCTTCTCTAAAAACCGATAGCGAGCTTATTTCAAATAACACTTGGTTCAGTGTTACCGATATTCCAGAGAATGCGCCATTTGATGCATTAATGGGATCGAATTTTTATATGGATCATTTAGTTTATTTTAATTTTGATAGTCATAAAATTTATGTTAAAGAATTCGATGGCTCCAATAACGGATAACTGTTTCAGAGAAAATACAATGAAAAATTTTTCATTATTTTATAGATTAGCATTTATTACATTCTTGGTATTTTTTTCAAAAATATCATATTCTAATAATTTTGATTCAAGTGCAGCTGAAAAATTAATCAAGCAATGTATTCAATCCAGTGGAGGAGAAGATGCGTTGATGAATATGCAATCTATTTCACGGTATGGTCGTATTACTATCAATGAAAACAAGACGAAAAATAATTTTTGTTATCACACGGACATTATTTATCCCATAAAGTTACGCGAACAAATCAAACGTGATGGAAAAAAAATCATGTATGATAGAGGAACAGATAAAACATCATTTTGGATGTGGAATGGTTCTAAATATGAATATATTGTAGATAGACAATTAACGGATGGAAGAGGAGATAAAACAAATGCAAAAATCGTTAGAAACATAACAGTAAAGATTATTGGAAAAAATAAGGAATAAAACATGCAAACTACATTTTCATTTGAAATTAATACTCCCGAAGGAAATAAGTCTTTCTCTATTGAATCTGGATCTTCGCTTTTTATTGTAGGCCCAAATGGAAGTGGAAAGACCCGCATAGCTGTACAAATTGAGAATGCTCTTGGTCTTAAAGCACATCGCATTTCTGCGCATCGAGCATTGAATTTGAATCCTAATGTCGCAAAAATTGGAGAAGAAGAGGCTAGAAGAGGATTAAAAACAGGACTTGTAAGCAAGGACGCAGCTCTTCTTCATAGATCTGGAAGTCGTTGGCAGAATAAATCTGCAACAAGTCTTCTTAATGATTTTGATCAACTTATCCAAACTCTTTTTGCAGAGCAGAATAATAGAGCTTTGACAACACATAATAACAACCGAGCAGGAGATACATCCAAAGCAGAAGCTGCTCTTTTTGAAAAATTAAAAGAAATCTTTGAATCTTTATTTCCACATATTAAATTGAACATAACAGGAGATAATATCTCCATAATTCCAAAAGAAGGCGAGCCTTATGTTGCATCAGATATGAGTGATGGTGAAAGAGCAGCTTTTTATTTGATAGGGCAAGTGCTCTGCTCAGAGGATTCGAACATCTTGATAATTGATGAGCCAGAACTTCATATTCATCGGTCGATACTATCACAGCTTTGGGACAAACTGGAAGCGGCGCGCCCAGATTGTGCTTTTATATTTATTACACATGATTTGGAATTTTCTGCTCACAGGGTTGGAAAAAAATTTATAATTAATAATTATATTTATCCTACAAAATGGTTAGTTGAAGAGATTCCTATTGACATAGGATTTAATGAAGAAATTACTACAAAAATTCTAGGAAGTCGTAGGCCAATTCTTTTTGTTGAAGGTGAAAGATCGAGTCTAGATATTGCTATTTATAGAAATTGTTATCCAGATCGGACTGTTATTGCATGTGGATCTTGTGCAAGCGTTATTCACTCTGTGGTCACTTTTCGTAAAAATCCTATTCTTACACGGATCACTCAAGAATGAAGAGCTTAGTGAAAAACTTAACAAACTTCAATCTGATATTCTTAATCATGTAAATGATGCGGACAATTTAGAGCAATCGATATTGCGATATTGCCACAGACGAATTGATCAAGCACTGAAAAGGGTTCAATTAAATAATACAAACTCAGTTGAAGAAATAACTTCAAATTATTTGGCAGAAGTTTCTAATTTTAATATAAAAAATATTGCCGATGAAATGAGGTCCAAAATGAAACAATACATACAAGATAAAGATATTCCATCCTTATTAAGAGTTTATGATCACAAAGGTCTTCTTGAACTAGTTGCTCGCAACATGAGAGGAAATAAAGTATCGGATTTTAAAGATTGGATAGTGAGAATTTTGGGAGATAAAAAAGCACCGGCAATTTCAAACTCAATAGCTTTGTTACTTCCAGAAATTAAAGCAAATTGAAATTGAAAATTCTAATAAAAAATAGATTCCTGTAGGCAGCATTAGAACAACAAGACAATCTATTTTTTGTTAATGTTAATTGACATTTTAGTTGCTTAAAAAGAAATTGATTGTTTGAAAAAGAGATCCATTCAATTTTGACAGGTATCACAAAGTAAGGATATAAAATGACTAAGCCCGATCTTGTTGAGATTTTTGGTGCTGGCGGTGAACACGATGATAAGATTAGACTGCAATATGATGAAAATACAAATGAACTTTATGTAAACAATAAAAAAGTAATTACTGAAATTGATTTCAGTAAATCTGAAAAAATATTAGCATGGATCGTTGCAATCTCGGTGGCAGTGCAATCTGTAATGTCAGTTTTGTCTTATTTTAAAATATAAGGATATCAAAAAAAATTACTTGCAATCCAGCAAATTATTAACTAAATCGCAACTCAAAGAATTTTTAACTCTTACATCAAGAAAAGATGGAAAACCATTTTTTGCCAAAAAATCTCCGAATGATTTTGGTTTTGGATTCGGTGTGTTTGGCTATTATTCCAAATCGCTAAATTCTATTGTGTATTTTTATCAGGGATCACCACTTGATGGTTATCAATTTTATTATTTTTATAATCCAAAAACACACATGTATTTAATTTATGGAGTCAATACTCGCTCATTCGATGTTGTTGGAAAACAAAATAGTATGGTGTTGAATAATGAGTTAAATCAGCAGTGTAGCTAGTCTTAATAAGTAATAGATCAAAATCATTTAAATGGTATAATAATTGTAACCTATTGAAAAATAATTAATGGAAAATCTTATGTCTAATTCAAATGCTCTAGGTAAAAGTGCTCAAAGCGTTCAAGACGCTCTTGGTAAGAAAGGAGTGAAATTTAAAGTTGTAGAACTTTCATCGAGTACGCGAACCGCACAAGAAGCCGCTGATACAATTGGATGCGAAGTGGCACAAATTGTTAAATCATTAATATTTCGCACAAAAGAAACAAATAAACCCATCTTGGTTTTAGCAAGCGGGATAAATCGAGTAAATGAGAAGTTCATTGAGAAAATATTAGGAGAAAAAATCACGAAGGCGGATGCAGAATTTACTCGTGAGCATACAGGTTTTGCAATTGGCGGCGTTCCACCTTTAGGACATAAAAATACTATTGATACATTCATTGACGAGGATTTATTAAATTATGAAATACTCTGGGCTGCAGCTGGAACACCAAACGCCGTTTTTGATTTGCATTCTTCTGAACTGAAAGATTTAACAAATGGTAAAGTTATTTCTATCAAATAAATTAACCACATAGGTAGTTGCAGCTATCTTTTATCTTTTGAATCCACCTCCGACACAGAAAATTATTGGCCGCTAATTACGGTCACCGGCTTTGGCGCTTGAGCGGCAATTTAGTCGCTTTAATCGATTTTACTGGCAAAAATTTAATATATAACCCTAACGCACTTGCTACTTTAGTTACAGTTGCAAAACTAGGATTTCCATTTTCAGATAGAGCTTTGTAAAGACCTTCTCGAGTAATTTTCGCATCACGCGCAAGCTTACTAAAATTACGTGCGCGAGCGACTACACCCAGTGCTCGCATTATGAAAACAGGATCATCTGCGCCTTCAGCCATCACAGCATCAAGATAAGCTGCAATATCTTCATCTGTCTCTAAATAATCGGCGCTGTCATAATGAGTATATTTATTCATAATTTTCTTCTCCTCCATTCCTCAGCAAGATCAAGCGCTTGCTCAATATCACGTTTTTGTGAGGACTTATCTCCACCACATAATAGTAAAACAAGCATTTCTCCATGGTTCATAAAATAGACTCGGTACCCAGGACCACAATTAATTCTCATCTCAGAAACACCCGAACGGACCGGCTTAACATCACCCGCATTTCCCAGAGAGAGCCTATCTATTCTTGCAAGGATGCGCGATCGAGCTATTCTGTCTTTTAGACTTCTTAGCCATAAATCAAATTCAGATGTTTTTATTAACTCCTTCATATGTTAACTATAGTTCACATCTTATAGCTTGTCAACTATAGTTAACACGCAAATGTCGAGCTATTGACAAACTAACGTCGTTAGTTGACGGATGATCCGCCATGAATAAAGTTAAAAACTGCTCTCTATCCAAAAAAACGCAACGCTGCTTTTGCCAAAATTGTGGTGGGTTGCTAGGGACGCTCAACAAAGGATATCCAAACGTCTGTATCACCATTGCTTCCTTAAAAAATCCCAATTTGATCGTACCTGACAAGCAACATAGCTACAAAGAAAACGCCCCTCTTGGTGGGAAGTCAGTATTATAGATAAACCATTAGACTGAAATAATTTGTAAGCGTTTTTAATTAGGCTTTATCTGAGTGGGCAATTATTACGAGATTCTCAATAAAAAATGCCTGCTGCCATCCAAATATTTTAACTCCTGTTTTCATGAAAAGAAATACGATGCTTCTTAACCAATGTGTTGCTGGATATTAATAAAATTACCGAAGCAATCATCATTTCTTTTTATGCTTATTTTTCGATTTAGAAATTGCTTTTAATATATGTTCTTTAAGATTCTGCTCTTTAATAGGCCCAGGCTGATCATAATCAAAACCATCGAATTTACGCTGTTCTATCTTATATCCCAATACCTTTTCAATACTTCTTACTTGAGAGCTATCTTCTGATGTAATAAGCGTGAATGCCTCGCCTGATTGAGCAGCCCTACCTGTTCGGCCAATACGGTGAGTGTATGTTTCAACTTTTTCTGGCATGTCATAATTAATTACATGAGAAATACTTAAGACATCTATACCACGAGAAGCGATGTCAGTTGCGACTAAAATTTGTAAAGAACCATCCCTAAAGGCATTCATGGCGCTTTGACGTTTATTTTGCGATAAATTTCCTTGTAATGATGTAGCGGTAAAACCCGCATCTGCTAGTTTTTCTGCGAGTTTTTTTGCACGATGTTTGGTGCGCGTAAATATTAATACCGATTCAAACTTATATTTTTTTAATATGAATAGGAGCAAATTATTCTTGAGGTGAGGGGCGATGGGAAACAATGTTTGCGTGACGGTTTTAGTTGGAGCATCATGTCCGACGCTGACAGTCACAGGTTGATGGAGTACAACTTGTGCCAATTCATTAATAGCTGACGGCATTGTTGCTGAAAATAACAAAGTTTGACGTTTTTTTGGGATGTGTTTTAGAATTCTGCGAATACTAGGTAAAAAACCCATATCAAACATTTGATCTGCTTCGTCCAAAACTAACACTTCAAGTTTAGATAAATTCACTGTACGTTGTTCTATGTGATCTAATAATCGTCCGGGACATGCAACTATAATAGTAACGCCTTGTTTTAATCTTTTAATTTGAGGGTTGATATTAATACCACCATACAAAGTCATACAGCTTATGCTAGTGTCCTTACAAAGTTCAATGATGGCATCATTGATTTGTTGTGCCAGTTCGCGTGTAGGTGCAACAATAAGAGCGCGTGGTACAGAATGAGACCCTTTTAATAATTTTTGAATAATGGGTATTGCAAATGCGGCTGTTTTGCCCGTCCCCGTTTGTGCTAAACCCATTACATCAAGACCCGCCAGAACGAAGGGAATGCATTGTTCTTGAATAGGGGTTGGTGATTTATAGCCTAATAAGGCTATATTATTTAAAATTTTCGGGGAAATTTGTAACGATTTGAAATCCATAGAACCCTTTTAATAACTAAGAATAAATATTTTTGTGGTAACATTCCAAGATAACACCTGCCAGACCAAAATTAAATCGTTTCTTGCAAAATAGGTGTTTTTGAAACAAAATTAATAATGGTTCTAAAAGAACAGGCCCTATGTAATTATAATAGTGATTATTATGAATCAAGTTGATACTATTTTTGTTTTTACAGATGCAGCAACATCACCACAAGCGGGTGTTTCAGTAGGAATATTTTTGTGTTTAGAAAAACGAGATATCGATATATTTAAGGAATTAAGTATCAAGCAGTTATCTAATGAATTAGCAGATAAAGTCAGTTATAAAAAATATAAATCTAACAAATCAACTTGGTCAGAAATAAAAACAATTATTCATGCATTGCATTCAATTCAGATAAAATTCGAACAGTCTATTCAAAGAATCGAAATTTATACCGATTGCCAGACTATCTGTGATTTACTCGGCTGGAGAAAAGAAAAATTAGAAAAAAATAATTTCCTCACTAAAAGTGGATGTATGCTTCAACATGCTGCATTATACAAAGAACTTTATTTCTTAACGAATAAATTTCAAGTACAAACTTTTAAAATAAAGGGTCATCAATCAAAATCCCAGCTCATGACTTGGCAAGAAAAAATATTTTATGTTGTCGACAAATTGAGTCGTAAAAAAATGCGATCAAACGATCGCATTTTTCTAACATCACAGAGTCATAAAATATCAACAGGTCAGGCATGACCCACCCTGCAGTATACTGGAGTTTATATTTTGATTTTTTCAATTCAGAGATAAAACATCATGTTTAATTTGGTTAAGATCCTGTTGTTGAGTATGTTATTAATTAATTCAGTGTATGCTGAAAATTCGCTTAAGCCCGCGGTCACCACTCCCATTCCAATAAATCAAATAAAAGATTATTCACTTTATCCTGCCACAATTAAAAAATTAATTCATGAGGCATGGAATTTATCTAGGAAAAATTTAACTTACCAGTTTGGCTCAGCTAGCCCTAATAACGAAGGAATGGATTGTTCGGGTGCGATATTTTATCTTTTAACTACTTTAAATGTTCCCGATGTTCCAAGAGATTCGAAAGGCATGTATGAATGGGTAAAAAAATCCGGACATTTTCATAAGGTCTATAACCAAGATTTTTCTTCGTCTGAATTTTCCGCATTAAAACCGGGTGATTTATTGTTTTGGACCGGTACTTATGCTAATCAGCATCCCGATGCTATCTCCCATGTCATGCTTTATTTGGGAAAAACTCTGCAAAATAAACCTATTATGTTTGGCTCGAGTGATGGTCGAAGTTATGCGGGAAATAAAATGTGGGGAGTCAGTGTATTTGATTTTCTGTTGCCTAATGATATATCAACGGCAAAATTTATTGGTTACAGTTGTATACCCACTTTGACGTGTGAGAAAACTGTAAGTCATCACCGTTAGATTCAATATAGCCGGCGAGTAGAAAATACAGAAAAAATACGCGGTGAAAACATATCAAGAGTTGCTGATAAAAGTCAGTCAAATAAACTGTACGTTGTTAAAGACATAAATTTATTAGGAACATTGTTAGATCAGAATTTCATGCGGTCCCAAGATTGATCTTTTCGGCACAAAAATAATTTATGTAACTCTGTATGATAGCGGTTTAATGATGAGGGATTTCAAATGAGTTACATAAACGACAATATGCTCGCAAAAGCAGTCCGCTATATATATGACAATATTGATAAACCGATTCAGTTAGAGGATGTCGCATCTAATGTAGGATTATCCTTATCTTCACTGAAACGTTTATTCGAAGAAGCAGTTAATCAATCTCCCGGCGCATTTATTCGAAAATGTCGAATGGAAATGGCATTTCGATCATTAAAAAGTCGAGATGAATCTATCTTAGAAATCGCACTCAGTTATGGATTTGATAATCAATCTGCCTTTGCGCGTCGATTCAAACAAATGTTCGGTTATTCGCCCAAACAAGCGCGTGAAAAATTAAATATTGTGAATGAATTAGAATGCATTACTCTTGAAGAGCCTGACATCATTGAAATAAATAATTTAATTATTCAATCTGTCACGGAAATCGGATTATATTTTGAATCCGCACCAAGAGCATGGGAAAAATTGAAGAATGCATTATCAGAAGAGGAGGTTAATGACGATTTCTCCGGTATTTTTATAGGAATCGGCCATGATAATCCGCATGAGGGTGATATAAGAGAAGATCAAGTACGGTTCACTGCTGGAGTCACTCTATTGAAAAAAGAACTTCATTTATCTAATATGCATATCGCGGATGGTCAATATGCCAGATTCCGTTATAAAGGAAAGCCTGTTAATCTTGGGATGGCCTATCATTATATTTATGGAAAGTGGCAAGAAAATTCGAATATTAAAATTAACAAAACAATTCCTGCATTTGTCGCCTATGATCGTTTTCCACGGGCGTTCGATGAGGAAAACGCTTTAATACATGTGCCAGTGAGTTAATAAATCGTTCACCAATTGTTAAGCCATTAATCTGAAAAAAGAGGTTATGCAACCACCTAACAGAAAAATCAATATGTAGACAATTCAGTATCGGACACATATAGGAATCTTATAAATGTCCGATACAGTCCTTGTAAAATATATACCGGACACTTATAATGGTTTTATATCTGTCCGGTATATAAATTATGTTGATTGGTAGAAAAAAGGAAATTCAAACCCTCAAGAAGATTTCAAAATCTTCTAAAGCAGAGTTTATTGTTCTATATGGAAGAAGGCGTATTGGCAAGACGTTTTTAATAAGAGAATTTTTTAGTGAACAAAACTGTCTATTTTTACAATCTACAGGATTACAAAATGGAGCTCTAAAAAAGCAGTTGCGAAATTTTGCAGATGCTATGTCTGAAGCTTTTACGCATGGTGTTCAAATTAAGACTCCTACCTCATGGGATGATTGTTTTAGAACTCTTAACCAATTTCTTGAAAGCTCAAAAGACAATAGAAAAACTGTTATATTCATGGACGAAGTGCCATGGATGGCAACCAGAAAATCTGGATTTTTAGAGGCTTTAGATTATTATTGGAATCGTTATTGGTCTACTAAATCAAACCTTATTTTGGTGGTTTGTGGATCGAGTGCTTCATGGCTAATAAAAAATATTATTTATAATAAAGGCGGCTTACATAATCGATGTACATGTGAAATTAAACTCGATCCATTTGATCTAGAAGAATCACATGAATATTTATTAAGTAGAGGAATTAAGTTTAATAAACGTCATACTTTAGATATATATATGGCTCTGGGCGGAGTCCCGTATTATTTAAATTATGTAGAGAAAGGACAGTCAGCAGCAGAAAATATTCAAAATATTTTCTTTGATAAGAAAGCTCCATTAAGGGAAGAATTTTCAAAATTATTTAGCTCGCTTTTTAATGACGCGAAAGCTTATGTTGAATTAATTAAGCTAATTTCTCAAAAAAAAGGGGGATTAAGTAGAGCTGAAATTGAATCACAATCAAAATTGTCACCTGGTGGCGGTCGTCTCACTGCACGATTACATGATTTAGAACATACAAATTTTATTGAAGCTCATATTCCATGGGATAAGCAAAGAGGCGAATATTTTAAGGTAATTGATGAATTTAGTTTATTTTATATTTATTGGCTATCATCAAAAAAACCGAAAAAGCTTCCAGATAATTACTGGCTTAAGCAAATTGAAAAATCAATCTATGATGTTTGGGCAGGATATGCTTTTGAAGCAATTTGTTACAAGCATACTGATAGGATTGTAAAAGCACTAAACATTAAAACAGCAGAAAACATATCATCTTGGCGACTAGTTACCAGAAAAGACAATGTACAAGGTGCGCAAATTGATTTATTAATTGATAGAAGTGATGATGCAATAACGCTATGTGAAATTAAATACACGGATGCAGTTTTTTCCATTGATAAAAGATATGCAGAGAATCTCAGGCGTAAAATTAAAGTTTTTACGGAAAAAACACAAACAAAAAAGCAAATTTTTCTAGCTATAATTAGTGCCAATGGCTTGAAGCAAAATGATTATTCTGAGGAGCTGATCTCAAATACAGTCACACTGGATGATTTATTCTAATAGTTTGCAGTCGATCAAGCTTTCTTTGAAAAAGTATGTTAACTGGTTTATTCTGGGAAGTGGAATATTTTGTATTTTACAAATTGGAATGGAGTATAAATATAGATAAAAATAATGAATTAACTCAACCCAACATAGAAAGTATTAACTACCTTGATACGTCTTGCGAAGTGGTATAAGGGTTGGTTTCCGACCAATTACGGTAAGATACAGTCACAGCCCTCTTAGGGCAGAGTCTCATGCGAAGTGCGACAACACTCAAGGAACTACTTGATAAATGGTAACATTTAAGTTACCATGTAATATATGCCAACAACAAAAGAATATATCGATAATAATGGCCAATCTCTTTTTGCTAGATGGTTTAATGAGCTAAATAGTGAAGCGGCGGCTAAAATCACAACTGCTCTTTATCGGTTAGAGCAGGGTAACTTTTCACGTGTGGAAGGGGTTGGTGAAGGGGTATTTGAATATAAAATTGATTTCGGTCCTGGATATAGAATTTATTTTGGCAAGGATGGGAATGAGCTAATCATCTTACTTTGTGGTGGGAATAAAAAAAAGCAATCAAAGGACATTAAATTAGCTAAACAGAAATGGACTGAGTACAAACAACGTAAAACGAAATTGAGGTCTTAATTATGTCTCTTACAAAAGATTTTAAAGCAACAGTTATGGCACGTGCTAAAAAAGATAAAAAATTTTGCGAAGCAATGCTATCTGAAGCAGTAACAGAATTATTATCAGGCGATGTTGACGTGGGTAAAGCAATTCTTCGCGATTATATTAATGCAACAATTACATTTGAAGTATTATCAAAATTAATGGAAAAAAATCCAAAAAGTATTATGCGCATGCTAAGTCCAAATGGGAATCCAACAAGTAAATCTTTGTTTTTTATTTTTCATGCTATTCAAAAATTGAAGAAAATTCACTTTAAAGTGGTTGTTGGGTAATGAGAACAGCCCAGCAGAGCCTCATGCGAGGTACGCATCCATCATGGTGACTTTCATTTTAAATCCATAATAAAATTTTTAAATTCGATATCAAAATTCTTGGTTTCAAGGGACAATTGGAGGCTCGAGCCGACTATCGTCACACATATTGTTTCAGGAAAGCTAATGTTTTATTGAGAGCGCTAGCTACAACCGGATCGGCAAATCCACTTACTTCGAAACCATGCCCCTTACCTAACACTGTTAAAAGCTGATGTTCGACGCCCACCTCTTCAAGTTTCTTTGCCATTGCCACAGATTTGTCATAGGGAACATCTGTGTCCTTGTCACCATGAATGAGCAATGTTGGCTGGTATTGGGTTGTTACGTTACGTATTGGACAGAATGGGTCAAATGCTTCTGGTTCAATCGCTGGATTGTGTCCAGTTACTTCTTGTGGCCACACACCATGTTGACGGCAATATAAGTAGAAAAACCTTCGATTGTTAGGTCTGGAAATTTCAGAAATCGTATGTGTTCCTACCGCTGCACGTGCAACAGATTCTGTTACAAGCGGTTCCAGACAGTAGAAAGGGTCTGGTTTACTGTACCAGGATCCGTCAATATCTCCATAACCGTAGATTGATACCAGTGCTTTCGGAGGAGAATTAATAATAAACCCACTCATTAACGTCAAGTAGCCACCCGCAGAATTTCCTACTACGCCTATGCGGTTCGGATCGATGTTGAATAGGTCTCGACCTTTCTCACGTATCCAGCAGAAAGCATCATGGATATCCTCAATGATATTTTTCAGCTTTGTTTCCGGAGCAAGACGATAATCAATTGATACAACTGTATAGCCAGCGTTCGCAAGCATCTCAATTATTATGAGGGCATCACTACGACTTCCTCCTATCAAAGCTCCGCCATGTATGAAGACGATCACCGGTCGTATCGAATTATCTGCCTGCTTATATACATCTGCCTTGATCGCACAATCGCCTACTACCTTATACGTAAAAGTTTGCTTGCTAATCACCTTTGCTCTCCACAATAGGTCTAGGATCAAAAAACGCTTCGAGGCGCACGATCAATTGATTTTTAAAAGTCATTAACACAGCTGTTCGCACAATCCCAATTGGAGCAGGGCAGTCTAAATCAAAAACCAACATAGCTTGATCGCCAGTACCAAATTGGGCGCGAATTGTTAATTTTTTAAATGAAGGAAGAAAGAATCGCTTCAGAGATTCAAGATACTCGTTTTTTCCTGTGATGTCTGCTAATGGCCCAAGAAATCGGATATTGGGATGAAGAAGTTTTTCTATAACAGCAAGGTCTTTATCATTTATTGCCTGGTAATAAGCAACCGCGGAGTTTATGTTTTTTTCGGGCATGCACACCTCCTTAATTAAAATTGACATTTCTTAATTCATTATAGTAAACTATATCTAATTATGTCAATATCTAAAAAAAGAGCCTACAATTCCGAGTCCCGATTGGCGCAGTCACACAAGACAAAAAGCCGTATTCTGGCCTCCGCAAAAAAACTATTTGAATCGACCGGATTCGAAAAAATTACTATTGAAGAAATAGCGCTGCATGCAAAAGTTTCTGCCCCAACTATTTATTCAATTTTTCAATCAAAGAGAGGGATTTTACTCGCGCTGATGGATGATGCTCTCTCCCCAGAACAACATGAATCTCTAGTCAAGCAGGGGAGAAATGAAAAATCTCCACACAAGCGCCTTGAAATTGCTGCCCGTATTTCACGCCAACTATATGATGCAGAAAAAATGCAATTAAATCTTCTTCGAGGCGCTTTGATTTTAGATCCGGTATTTAAAGAATTAGAAATTGAAAGAGAAAGACGACGCTATAAGCGGCAAGAAGAAACAATAAATATGATGGCAAAAGAAAAAGTTTTTAATGAAAGGATATCTATATCCAAGATAAGAGATATTTTGTGGGCATTCACCGGAAGAGATATGTACCGAATGCTTGTGCTTGAGCGAGGTTGGTCATCGGATGAGTATGAGAAATGGCTAGGAAAAATGCTAATTCAAACATTATTAATCCAAAATAAATAATGAAAAAAAGTTATCGTCATTTAACAGAACAAGATCGAATATTTTTGAGAATAATGTTAGAAAAACATTACAAAAAAGAAAAGATTGCAAAAATACTAGGTGTTGATCGGTCAACTATTTATCGTGAACTAAAACGTAATAGTTGCTCTCACTGGCGCAGTAAGAATAAATTTTATTGGAACGATGATGCTCAAAAAAAACATCTTACGCAGAGAAAAAGAAAAACAAAAATGGATGAAGATACGAGTCTTAAAGACTATGTGCACTCTAAACTGAAATCAGGCTGGTCTCCATGGCAAATTGAAGGTCGTTTAAAGTCAGAAAATGAAGGAAAGTGCATAATTTCTCATGAAACAATTTATCGATATATTTACAGTGACTACGGAATTCGAAATTGTTTTTATAAAAAATTAAGACGAAAACATTTCTTCAGAAAAAAACATAATTCGCGTAATCCTAGAGTTCCTAAAGAAATGCTTATAAATAATCGACCTGATATTATTAATAAACGTGAAGAGTTTGGTCATTGGGAAGGTGACTTAATGATGTTTAAGCAAGGCATCAAAAGCAACTTAATTACGTTACGAGAACGCAAGACTCGTTTTATTGTAGCAATTAAAAATTTAAATAAAACGGCCATTGGCACTGCATTAACATTAATTAGCACAGTTAAAAATATAAAAAAGCACATTAAATCGATTACTTTTGATCAAGGTTCTGAATTTAATAAATACCAATGGATAAAAGATTGTATCGATACCGACATATATTTCTGTAAACCAGCTTCTCCATATCAAACCGGAAATCCCTCTTCAATTTCAGTAAGGTGCATATTTCTGAGATCATGCGGTTTCCAGTTAAAGAGAAACCAATCCTCAAACAGCTGTACAGCAATAGATTCATGTAGATTTTTCGGAAGCAAATTTGTTTCGCCGAACCAAAAATCATCCCACGCATACTTTATAAGATCAGGCGCCACTGATATAACCCATGGGCGCAACAAACCTTCAACTAATTTTCCTTCCGTTTCCCGTATTTTCTGCCAGCCTATATCCGATACGACAATTTTATTATCTACAATACAGCATTTCTTAAACTTTTTTCCGCTGCCGCAGGGGCATAACATATTGTGTTTTATTTTTGCGTTCATAAAAAAATATTTCCAGAAAAATTTCTGATGCTTTTGTTAAAAATTGCTTCCGGCATTTTAAATCTAAGGCATTCCATCTGCCTGCGTGTTTTCGAAAAACGAGGTATAAAATTTTGGTTATTGTACTGATCCTCGATATCTAAGTCTATGAAACAAGCCCACTCCTCACCAAGAAGAACAAGAGCTCTTGGGCTCGGTTGAGCGCGGTGAATGGAAAACTGTAAAAAATGCTATGCTAGAGAAGCAGCAGCAAATTTTCTTCGCAAAGATGAACGAATAACACTTCGTCTTTCTAGCACGGATTTAGAACGCCTAAAACAAAAAGCGGCATATAAGGGGCTGCCTTATCAAACCTTTATTGCCAGCGTATTACATGAATATGCGGCTGGGCATTTTAAAGAAATTATTTAAAACATTGTTAATCCACTCATTTTAATTATAGATCACTTCCAAACTTTGGACGTTACGCGTAAAAAATTATCACCTAAAATCTTTTTAATATCCTCATCTGAATAATGAGAAATTATTAGAGTTTCAATTATTTGATCAATTTGTTCTGGTTGCAGGCCTTTCATTGAACCCAAATATCCCTTTGGATAATTTAATCCAGACTTTTCGAAAAATATTGGTAGCATTTCATGAAAATAAATTAAATCTAACCCTATAGCGATATTATCTACAGAGCCAACTAAATTACAGATATAATTGATGTGTTCGATATATTTTTCGGTAGTTGGTTCTTCAACACCTAAAATAAGTCCCATACCATTAATACCAATTACACCATTTTTATTTGCAATTGCTTTAATTTGTTCATCTGTCAAATTACGAGCATGCGGATTAACACCCTGTGCATTTGAGTGAGAAAATATAATAGGATCTTTGGATGCCTCAATAACATCTAATGATGTTTTTATACCACCATGAGACATATCAATTAACATTCCAACACGATTCATTTCTTCAACAACTTTGTAACCAAACGCGCTTAAACCCGCATCGTTTTTTTCAAGAATTCCATCGCCAATAGAGTTTCTTGTGTTATACGCTAACAAGATTTGACGAATTCCCAAGATATAGTAAGTTTCAATAAGATTAATATCATTTGCTAATGGGGTTGATCCTTGAAACCAAAAGCCTAATGCAAGTTTATTCTCTTGTTTTGCTTTCAAAATATCATCAGCTTTTTTTACGATAATATACTTATCGCCTAGGTTTTTAATTTTATTTCGTTGCCTAGAAATATAACGCACTGTCGTCTCGACACTAGTTACATCACCCGCTAGCGCAATATTAAGAAAATGAAATCCTGAATGAAGATAGCGTTCGAGCACCTCCCACATTCCAGGGATTTCAATTTCTGGTAGAAAATCTATTGCAATATCAGCAATAATTGCGCTCTTTCTTATATCAAGAATATGAGCATTATTACTATTCATAATAGCTTCCTCTGTCATAGTTAATATAATATAAAAGATTTTATGAATTTTTGATTTGGTAGATTCGAGTTATTTTTTTATTCAACTCTCCTTTTAGAAACAAACATGATCCAAAGCATGGATTAATTCGATATCACTTGAAGTCACTTTTTTAAAACCTTCATAAGTCCATGCAACAGATAACACGCTGATACAATAACACCATGCTTTAATGCGATCAAAGTCATAGGGTAATTCATCATTTAAAATAGACAAGCGCCGCGTCAAAATTTTTTCTAATGAGTTATTATCCGGAAAACAATCATAAGGATTGCGTATCATAGCACCTACTTCAGCAATAGGATCTCCAATATATCCATGAGGATCAATGATTTTCCAATCATCGTCGGATGATAGAATATTATCATGATGTAGATCACCATGAAGTACTATATCGTTTGAATGATCAGCGGTCATTTCATCAAACAAACGAATTGCTTTATCAAGCAAATTTTTATCAAAATGCCCGTGTAAAATATCTAAATCTTTTGCAAGTTCGGACATGTGCTTAAAAGAATGCTTTGTGGGGAGCGTTTGGAACCGTAATTCTCGAACAACTTTGCAAATAATCTGAGTTGCTTTATCGTCTTGCCCATTCTTGACCAAATTTTTTAATGATTCGCCAGGATAAATATATTCCATCAAAACAGCATTTGCATTTTCATCAAAATGAAAAATTTCAGGGGAATCTTTTTGGAAGCATGAAAGGCATAACGTTTCTTTTGCAAGCGATTGTTCGTGTGGCGCTATCTTAATTATTGCTTTTTTACCGTCAAAATTGACAAGAGCAACAAAACTATAACTCAACTCAGGCATCACCCGATCCAATTCGAAATGCCAATCACAGCCCAAGCTTTTTAATTGTATTGGTAAATCGAGTAACCATTGACTGCCTGTTTCGGGATATATTTTTTTAATATTATCCACAAAATAAGTATTATTCTGTAATTTCATACTAGCCCAATTATTTTAGTTAAATTTCTTTTTACTTCAATCCACTCATTATCAATGACGCTGAAAACAACCGAATCTCTCATTCTATTAGGAAGAACCAGATGATTTCTTAAAATGCCTTCCTGTTTCACTCCGTATTTTTCTAATGCTCGACAAGATCGTTCATTCTGTTTGTCAACAGAGAACCCTACCCTGCTTAAATTTAATGTTTCAAATGCATATTCAAGCATAATTAATTTGGATAAGGCATTTATTTTAGTTCCCCATACGGATGGATGAAACCAGGTGTACCCAATATTTGTTTTTTTATTTGCAAAATCAATTTCATAATAACTCGAAGACCCGACAATTTTATCATTACAAAATATAACAAAACAGAGTCTTTCTTTCGCTTCCATTTGTTTAATAGCTGCATCAAACCATTTTTCTTTAAAAATATCGGGTTGGTAATATTTATCTGGAGCATGTTCCCAAATTTTTTTCTCTGATGCTAAGGCGATGAGCGCATCCTTATATTCCAGACTCAACGTAGCGAGCTTGATATCTTGTTTAGATAATTGCAGTTCTTTTTCAAAAATCATAAATTAATTTCCATCCCTATACTAACCCCCTGCATCCACAGGCTGGTGTTATTAAATTGTTTAGCAGGATATGCCGGGCCCGTTAAAACACCCGATCCTCCTATCAGTGGATTTTGGCTCTGATTAATTCGACGATCTATTTCATTACTAGCACGGATTATATTATTAATGTAAAGGATATTATAGGTAAAAAAAGGATAAATAGCTTTGTTGAGATGATATCCAACTTTCATTTCTAATTCGGGCAAAATGGCAAATTGATTTTCTCTGAAAGTTCCTATATTAGAAGGCTCGGCAAAAAGTCCAATGGGTTGTATGATAGTTTGATTATTAATATTCGTTTCACCACGGACTTTTAATTGTTGAGTATTTATTCCAAAAGCAATTTCTGCCAACGCCGAGAAATCCCATTTTTCATAAGGTAAATCTGTGCGAGCTCCTATTTGCAATCCATAAAAAATATTTTTTGTCGAAAATTTATCTTGAACATTAAAGGTTGAACCGACGGGAAGACCAGGGGTATTGTATATTGCATCGTTTAATTTTAAATTTTCATTAATACCCAGTACTCGAAATCCTGCTGTCATAATCAATGGAAATTTAATGTTATCTGTTATGTCATAAAGAGCATTGAGTTCAACGCTATATGGTTGGAAAGTATCACTGTCTGTAATGGTATTTGGCCTATTTCCAACAAGAACATTTTCACTACCTGATGGAATCGAAATAAAAGGTACATCCAATATAGGTTTACCTACTCCAACAGATGATGCGATGAATGTTTGTTTTGCTTGAGACAAGCCAAATCCACTGCCTTCTATACCATATCGATATCCATCATCTATCCAGCCACCGATCGTGATTCGATAACCCCCTATCGCACTAAAATTAAAAGTATCGTTAGAAGAATCTTTACCGAAAATAACCCGGGTTCCGGGTTGGCCAATAACAGCAAAAGACGAGGGATTTTGAGTGGCTAACGGTGCATTGATAGAGGAGTCCTGTGTCCACCAATACAAATATTCTGCGCTCGCCCACCATCTTGGTTGCGGCGATAATGCTTTTGCATCAGTCACTAAAAGGCAATATAAAAATACAATTAAATAATGCTTAATATTTTTTATCCTTGAAAATTTCATTTTATTCCTTCACCGCGCTATCCAATTTTTTTAATATTTTTAATTGCCCGATTATAATGGCTGTTATAAAAACGAGTAATCCCGAAATAACAAACATCAATCCAATCCCTCGTCCGTCCCCTACCCCAATGAAAAGACCTATCGTTTTTGCTAAAGTTCCTGAAGGTTCCAATAACGGATTAAAAATATTATCTGCCAGATATCCAGCTGTTCCAAACGCAATGATCATCCCTAATTGTGAAACCAGAGACACAATTGCCCAGAGTCTTCCCTGGATTGCATTATCCACATTTTGTCGAATCAATACATCTAAACTGGTATTCAAAAAAGGCAGCACAAGAAAAAATAAAAAACCAAAAAAGGTCATCACATACATATTAGTTGCTATTCCAAATAATGAAAAAAACAAGCCATTTAGCATTAAACTCATCACGACCATCGGGATTTTTTTGCTCGTTTTGCCAAATATCCCAAGAAAGCAGCTACCCACTAACATGCCTGTCGTTGAAACAGTCATTATAAAACCGAGTGCCTGTGCATTAGTGAAAGATAAAATCATGGGACCCAGTAATGCTTGAAATAACCCAATAAAAAAAGTTACGAAAGAAATAATCAATATTAAAATAAATACACTTTTATTTTTAAAAAGATAAGAAAAACCCTCTATAAAATCTTTAAAAAAATGATTTTCAGGTATTGAATGTAGCGATTTATTTTTTATACCTATCCAAAATACAGAGACAATCGCAAACAAAAAAGTCATCGCATCAATGATGAGCACCGTTTTAATATCCGTTATTTTTATCAAAAATCCAGCCAAAATAGGAGAAATTAAATATTTTGATGATTCTGCAAGCTGCATGAGGCCGCTCGATTTTGTATAAAATGATTTATCAACCAAATCAGTTACGGAAGCCTTATAAGCAGGATTTTGGAAAGCGACAAAAATCGAACTCACTATCATTCCTGTATAAATAACCCATAAATGATTAATGGATTGATGCATCATGAAAACAATAAAAATGACTCCCAAGGCTGAACCAACATCTCCAATCACCATCAACACTCGACGATTCATTCGATCTGCCAATGTTCCGCCGATAGGCTTTAACAATAAAGAAGGTAAAAACGCAGCCAACAAAACCAATGAATAACTGGTCGCCGAATGTGTCAGTTGAAATACATAAATACCCAAAGTAAAAGCCGTCAATCCGCTACCAATACTAGAAATAAATTGACCGAACCAAACGACTAAAAAGCGATAAAAATAATTTTTTTGCATAGCTTACTCTTTAGAAATAAAATTAAAAGTTCCCGATTTCACTCCAGCAATTATCTCAAGCACCTCTTGTCCCGATTTTAAAAAATTTGATTTCTGCTTTGAAGACCAGTTAAATAAACCAGAGTCTAAAATAAATTGCGATCCAGAAAATATCATTTGCACAGTTTCTTGTGGCAATAGATTTTTAAAAAGTTTTTCATTAAAACCTTGCTGAAAAATGTTAGCAATAATGGGATAAACATGTGAGACCGCATAAATACTTAACCGTTCTTGCAATTCTCTATTTTCAGAACGATGAATGATTTCCATCACAGGTGAGGAAATAATTTTCTTTTTTTCCCGCCCTCTAATAATCAACTTGAGTTTTTCAATAGCGTTTAATTCTGGGAGCTCGGCAATGGTGATGAGATGATTTTTCATCGCTTCTCCAATCCGATCGACCAAAGCTTGTAAAATATCATGCTTGGTTTTGAAATAATAATAAAAAGTGCCCTTGGCAATCCCCGCTTTTTTTATGATGGCTTCAACAGGTGTTTTTTCATACCCTTGTTTTTTAAATAATTTTTCGGCGGCAGATATAATTTCCATTCGCCTTACGTCAGGGTGTTTTACGATTCTTTTTTTCAAAGCGGGAGCCCTTTTCATTTATTGACTGACCGTCAGTCTATCATGTAAAATTACCATAATCAACCAGGAATGCAAACAGAATCTTTAAAGATAAAATCATGATCAAGAAAATCCCCGCTCAAGGCGATATGAGTGAGAGCCTCTGCCTTTAGCAGATACCCTTGTATTTTTTCGTGGGAGTCAATTTGATTGTTTATTAAAGACGCAATTTCGTTTGCGCTATGTTTAGCATAATTGCAAACTTCCATTACAGAGAAGACCGAGGTCGTGCATGTCCAGGACTCATCTGTGCAACGATTTTATTCTGCGCAATTTCAATAGGAACCGTTTCATTTATTTTTTTATTCATTTTTAGAAAATACAATGAAACGATTTCAGATAAAAATTGATCGCTGACAGAGTCGAACATTTTTTTATCGGGAATCTTTTCTTTTAAATGAGCAAGATGCGCCAACCAACCACTTAAAAATTTTTTCATTTCATTGAAATTAAGTTCTTTTCCACCCGATTCAAACGAAGTGGTAACTTGAGTACGAAAAAAACCGGCTTTTGTACATAAATTTTTGTAATACTCTTCACCTTCATAAGTTCTCGCTGCATTAAGATCAAAATCAGCAAAGTATAATTGCCAGCGTGGATGTTTCGTAACTTCATTGATCGAATCATGTATGATGGGACTTCGACCAGGCACTAATAACAAAGCGGATCCATTTGGTTTTAAACATTTACGTATTTGTGTAAATGCTTCCAATTGGTCTTTTTTCGCCACATGATGTAATGCATTAAGTGACATCCCTGTTCCAAATGATTCTGGTTTAATGGCTGGTTGCTGATCTAATTTTGTTGCATTTCCTACAATAAATGTGACTTCATGAGAAGCATTTTCAGAATTAGCATATTTTATTCTTGCTTCTGATATATCCACTCCTGTTATAGGCGAATTAAATTTTTTCCCTATAAAAGCTGTGAGCTCACCTGTTCCACAGCCCACATCTAAAAATGGAGGTTTCAAATGTTCTCTATTATCTATAAGAAACTCACTTCCCTGTTTAAACTGAATCGTATTATTGTCACCATACGTTTTGGCAGAAGAAGGATCTACATAGGTCTTTTCTCTAGTTAACATAACCGCCCCTATTCAATTAATTTAAAATATTTACGGAATAATTTTTTGAATTTCTCATTTATATACCCATTACCCCTCAAGATGCGAAGTTTTAACAGACAGATTGCGAGCAGTTTAAACGTTTTGATTGAGAAAAATTGAATATGGTTTATTCATCAAATATTGCTCCTTACAAAGATTTTTTCCGATATCCATCATCTATCCATTTGTCGATTATGATTCGATACCTTTCTATTTTATTTATTTGTCTGTTATACTTGCAGTTTATTTTATTTATAGGGAGATTACTATGCCAGTTACAAAAAGGAAATCTACAGCCTCGAAAGCAAAGAAAAAACCTGCTACGAAAAAAAGCAAAGTCGCTACAAAAGCAAAGAAGAAAGTAGCTAAAAAACCAGCTGCTAAGCGTAAAACAACAAAACCTAAAAAGAAAAAAGCATAATCTATTGGCCGAGTTGGCCAGACTACTCTCTGGCCAACCGACGAGGGATTTCTCGAGATGGAAAAAACAAATCGACCGATATGGACCTCTAACAATAATGCAGAAGAACTACCCCATAATGATCTCTTAGTTACAAATGAGCTTGTCTACATCCCCGCCGGTTTCAAGTGCTCTCAGCTGACTAAAGAAGCAGAAAGCGCTGAATATAGCGCTTATACCTTTCAATTAAATGGTCTTTCCATTCGATTTCGCGTAGCGAAGACGACTCCCACAAAAACGGGGCAATTTGTAACGCTTTGGAAGCGAATAGAAAACGGGCCTATTCAACCATACGATATAGATGATCCAGTGGATTTCTTTGTTATTTGCACGCATAAAGACAATCATTTTGGCCAGTTTGTTTTTTCAAAGGAAATCTTATGCGACCATGGTGTAATATCGACTAAAGGAATTGGAGGCAAACGCGCGATTCGTGTTTACCCGCCATGGGAAAAATCACTCAATCGACAGGCTCAAAAAACGCAGAGTTGGCAAATAGAATATTTCTTAGATATCCCAGAGGACAAATCTGTGGATTTTGATCGTGTAAGTAAACTTTATTCCTTTTAGGTAAAAAAATGAATATTACTATTATTGGCGGAGGCGAAGTTGGATGCGTGTATGCGGAAGCTATTTATCATGCTGGATATAAAGTACAACTTTGCACCCCAAGGCCCAGTGAAAAAGTATTAAAACTTGCATCAGAAGATAAAATCACGTTACATACAAAAATTGATACTTGGTTAAATGACACTGATATTGTCATTTGCTGCACGCCTGGCTCTGTTGCACGCACCGTTGCAAAAGAAACTATTCCTTTTTTAAAAAAAGGTAAATTATTTGCTGATTTTTCAACATGTGCTCCTGATAATAAAATTGAAGCAGCCTCTCTTGCTATATCTAAAGAAATATTTTTTATTGATGTAGCAATCATGGGTAGTATTGATTTACATCAAGCTCGCACACCCCTTCTATGTTCTGGAAATGGAACAGAAAAGATTATCGCATTCATGCAAAAAATAGGTGCTCCAATACGAGCTTTACCGAATTCAAAAGTAGGCGATGCAACATTTTTAAAATTATTGCGCTCGATTTTCATGAAAGGATTATCTGCATTGACGATTGAGTGTGTTGTAGCAGCAGAATATTATGGTTTAAAAGAGGCCCTTTACGAAAGTTTAATTGATTTTGACCAAACACCGATTCGCGAATTTTTAGATATGTTTCTTCGACGTCATGTAGTACATGCTTGCAGACAACGTGATGAAGTTGCTGAAGCCGAAAAACAATTAAAATCGTCTGGTCTGCCCGTGCAACTCTTACCAGCAATTGAATCTCTGTTCGAAACAACTTGTGAATTTATTAAAAAAAATCCTATCAAAAATGAAAAACCAACGACAGAAGAAGCGCTGGATTGGCTAATCAGAACACGATGCCGTTGATATTAATGTTCATTACTGTTTTTTATGTTTTTGCGGACATACATAAACCACGGCCAAAGCTAACACTATCGCAGAAGCCCATTTATCAAGCATATTGAATACTTCAAATAAATATGGCTTAAGCCCATGCATACCCATTGTATGATTAACGAGAATATTCATTAAGGGTTGCCGAATTAAATTATCATTGATTTCAAGCAGAATACACGCCACAACTAATGCCTTAAGAAGTTTTGATTTGATAGGAAGAAGGTGTTGTGTGTTGTAATACAAAAAAACCACCAATCCGCCTCTTATAAAAGCCGTTGCATAAGCTGCTGAAATAATAAAAGGCGAATATTCTGGAGGCGGGTTTGTGCCTTGCATCATTGAGTCCAAAATGGGTTTTACCCATCTCAAAATATATATGTGCGTTGTGAGCGCTAGAACTGTTGCTATCACAAGACAGAGACCTATCTGAAGGATTTTTTTGTTTTTCACAGCATATCCCCTAACAATTTAAAATTTTACAAAACTCCATTTTTGAGCAGATTTTACTTGAGAACAATAGCTAGGCAGTGCAGTCTCGTGCTTATATTTTATAATATTTTGTTGTACTGTTTTATCAGCTAATAGCGTGCTGATAATTTTCTGCATCATCTCTACATGAAATGGCATGCCAATTAGACTGTTGCTTGCTGAATACGCAAAACTAATCCCCTTGCATGGCATATAAACCCAAAGCGAACGATAACCCGGCGTTAACCCAGGCGTAAACCAAATTACTCCCGCGGGTGTGTTCATGCGAAACATTCCTAAACCATATGCAGAAGTTGTGAAGTTTTTACTTGCTTGACCTGAATCTAAAGCTACTGAATTTTCCAACAATTCCAATGACTCTGGTGACAAAATTTTCCCATCAAATAATTCCTGTACCCACTGGACAATTTGATGCGGTGTAGAAACTAGCGCTGCAGCACCATAACCCCATGAACCATTTACTTTGGTGTTATCAAACGTTAAATAATAACCATGCACTATCTGCTGTAATATATTTTCAGGATAATTGACGGGCAAATAATAACTGTCCATCATTCCAGCAGATTTAAATAGGGTGGACATTGATTTTGACAAAGGCTCCGCATTAATTTTTTCAATAATTAATCCTAGTAAAATATAATTTGTGTTTGAATAATGCCAACCGTTATTCGCAACAAAATAAGGTTTATGCTTATAAGCAATTGCTAATAATTCTTTTGGTTCAAAAATTTTATTATAATTTTTCGCCACATATTCCCACCAGTTCGGTTCATCAATATAGTCATAAATACCACTGGTATGATTCAATAATTGCCGTACTGTAATATTATTCCATTTCGGATATTCTGGAAAAAATTTACCAATTGGTTCATCTAAATTCATTTTGCCAGATGCTACTAATTTCAATATCAATACAGCGGTGAAATTTTTAGTAATACTGCCTACTTGAAATAAGCTATTGCTCGTAATTGGCATTTTAGATTTCTTGCTGATAGTGCCAACGACATAATTTTTAGAAGTTTTTTGTGTTGGAAGCCTTACGCTCAGCGATATTGCATTAATGTGATTTTTTTCACGCTGTTGGCTAATCACCTGTTGTAATTGATTATTTAATTTAGTATCTCCATATGCGCGAGAGATTATCAACAAAATACCTAATAAAGTCGTATGAATTAATTTTTTCATTTCTGTCCTATCCATTATTAAATCTAAATCAAATATTCATTACTTCGTATTGGCGTTATATGCGCTTTATTTTGTAATGAGATCCAACATCTCATAAATCATTAATTTGCTACCAAAAAAATACTCGATGCTCAAAACAAAATGTGCGAACAAAAAAGGAAAAACAAGAAAGCGAATTATGTAGCCTAATGGTTTTGATTTTACGTTAAAAGCACAGTTCCAAAGGGCATAAACAAAAATGAATGGATAAATAAAAGTAACCATTAGCCCTAAAAAAACAAAGACAAGACATATCACCATGGCTAAAATTTCATTTGCTAACACTCCCGTCTTTGTTAACGAAAATGACAAAATAACAGCAAAAAATCCGAGTAGAATTGATATGATATTTAGCAAAAAATACCATATTAAAATTAAGCGCCATGGACTACCTTTACCTTGGCAGTAATAACGAATGGTTTGAATTAATTTTCTTAATAAGTACATACGAATATTATAGCCAAATAACAGGAAGGGAGTCAGGTGAAATTTTTTAAAATTTCACCCATACGATTTTTCAAAATAGAAATATGACCCTCGTTATCCCGCACTTCTAATTGTGCATGAGGAATGAGTTTTGCATACAATTCTGCATGTGACCTGGGCGCCTGTTTATCCAGCGCGCCGTACCAAATATGTATAGGAATATTGATTGCTTCTAAATTAAATCCCCACGGTTTCAATAATAATTGCATTTCTTGCGCGGGACCTTTTGATCCCTCTCTAAACGCTTCGAGCGAACTGATAATAAGAAATTTTTTTTCTTCAGGATCACTGAAAACCAGCTGATCTGGTTGCGGTAATTGCTTCACCATATGTTCAAACATTTTATCTGGATTTTTTAGCATTTTTTCCGTCAACCACATCATCAAATTAGCTGAGGGTGGAATCAAACGAATCAGGTGATTAATAATTTTTTGTCCTGTTGCGAGCCCCATTTGTGCTTCAGGTTTTTCAAATGGCCCCATGCCTGAAATAATCGCCGCCCCTTCTACTCGATCAGGTAGAGCATAAGCACAAGCAGCCACATAAGGAGCACCACCTGAATGTCCCATTAAAAAGAATTTTTTGAGAGACAAACAATCTGCAAAATAAGCGACATCTTTTGCCCAAGAAAGTAAAGTTCTGTTGGGATCATAAGTTGATAATCCCATCCCAGGGCGATCGAGACCGATGACTCGATAACGATGAGTCGCTCCCATTTCATGTAAACGCCCGGCTTCTAATCTGCTGCCTGGTGTGCCATGAAAATAAAAAATAGGTACTCCATGAGGATCGCCGTATTCGTTAAATCCCATTTTTCTTCCGTCGGGGAGATCAAGTGAATTATTCTGGGTAGAGTTTGTATTCATGTGGTTCCTGATAAGCGGGTAATTGCGGTGTATTCTAGCAATCAAACTATTTTACTGCCAGCCTATCATTTTATTTCTATTTGAGACAATTACATTTGACAATTATAGTAAGTGCACTTACTATACGTTTATTTGGAGATACCTATGTGGGAAAAATCCTATAGCACCACCGTTAACGACATCACACAAGAGCAAATCTGGAATATCTGGTCGGATATGAGCATTCGTCATCAATGGGACGATGATACTGAATGGGCTAAAATGGACGGGCCTTTTAGAGAAAATGCTATTTTTTATATGAAAGTAAAAAATGGACCAAAGCTCAAAATGGTGATTACTGAATGTAAGCCCTATGAAAAATTTTCTGATACCTATTATTTTCCTCTTGCCAGAATGGATGGTATTCATCAAATGGAACAAACCACAGATGGATTACGCATTACAGTCACCATTAGATTGACGGGATTATTTCAATGGTTGTGGCGAAAGTTAGTGGCTGAAAAAATCGTTTCTACCCTATCACATCAAACTGATTTATTGATCCAGCTCGCGCGGAAATCAGGAACTCTGTGATGAAAAAATCGATGAACTTCGAATTTAAACATCCGGATCAAAGCCCCGGTTTTTTACTTTGGCAGCTAACAAATCAATGGCAGCGGTTACAACGAAGTGCTTTAGCAAAATTAAACTTAACGCATGGGCAATTTGTCGTGCTTGCTAACGTGTTATGGTTGTCCTCATTACCGGACAATATTGTGACTCAACAGCAAGTTGGGAATCACGCAAAAATTGATAAAATGTCTATGTCTGATTTAGCCACGGTTTTAATTGAAAAAAAATTATTGAAAAGATCCGCTCATAAAAAAGATAAACGCGCCTACTCGCTTCATTTGACCGAAAATGGTCATAAGCAAGTATTAAAAGCCATTCCTCTTGTTGAAGGAATTGATAAAACATTTTTTACAAAGAAAACGGCTGCATTGGTTAAGCTAGTTTCTTATTTGCAAAATTTGATTGATTAATTTTAAAGAAAATTAAACAATCAGCTAACAATACATTCAAGGTCAAAATTTTTTATGAAAATAAATATTATTCCTGCTTCAAAAGAATTAATGCCTGTCATTCAAAATATGGCGAGATTTTACGCTTATGATTTATCAAAATCGTGTGGGTTTTATGAGCTATTTGATTGGTCATTCCCTGAAAATGGGCTTTATGAGGCACGTGATCTGAGTAAATACTGGGAGCCGAATTGCTATCCTTTTCTTATTCGTGTGGATGATGAATTGGCAGGATTTGCGCTAATAAATAAAATTGGGAGCCTGTCTGATGTTGATTGGAATATGGGTGAATTTTTTATTGTGGGTAAATTCCAGGGAAAGGGTATAGGCAAACAAGCTGCGTTTGAAATTTTTAATAAATTCCCTGGACAATGGGAAGTCATGCAAATGCCTCCCAATGTTCCTGCAATTAAATTTTGGAAAAAAGTTATTGCAGATTACTCCAATAATCAATTTACAGAAGCTACAATTACTATTAGCGATCCTGTGCCTCATGACAGCAATGTATTTCGGTTTAATAATAATCGTAGTTAGTTTGATAATCATGGTTTACTAATTATTCAGGGAGCTAACCATGCGCAGTATTAGAAGTCTGCTCGTTACAGCAACTAAAAATTCTACAAAAAACCATACAGTACAGCCAAGCAATAGCACTCCTGTAGCGCCATTTCACAGCTCGCCCGCATCTTTTTACCCATTGACACCTAAAGAACAGTTTCAATATAGGATGGCAAATATAAGATATATTGAAGCGAAGAGCCGAGACAGGAAGCATGCTTTTTGGTTGTTGTGCGGACTCTTCGGGCTGGGAACGTTAGTTGCATCATCTGGTAAAGAAAATTCCAAAGAAAGTAAAAATGAATTATCCACTACTTCTTCAGTGAATAACACACCACAAGGAAGTCGTGTATCAAAAAAATGCTAAAAATCACTATCCTTCAGGATTTTTTTCTCAACCTATATTGCTTAACCCAAGTTTTAGCAGCTTGATCAATATTCTTATCAGCAAGAATGATATCAAAAATCGCATCTTTAGGAGGTTGTTCATCACCATGCATATCTATAAGCAATTCTTCCCATTGCTGTAGCACAACTTGATCAGGTTGCTTGTTTATCTGATTTAAAATAGCTAAAATTCGTTCTTGATAGTATGCAGTAATAGCATTATCAAGCCATGCAAAAGTTTCTTGCGATAAAACGTGATCCTGATCTATCTGTCCTTCTTTAAATCCTTTTTCCCAAATAGCATTTCTTAGAGCGACATGTTCCTTTCCATAATAATGATTTACCCAAGCCATCGCGCGTTTCCCTATTTCTATTCCAAATGGACTTTTCGGATCTTTATGTAAATTAGCATCGACTTCATTGATTAAAATTCGCCATTCGTTTTCAATACGGTTTAATTCATTTTTCGTGAAACGATTTTTTGTTGTTTGTTCAAAAAGAGCGTATTTTTTTAATTCGTCTGAATTAAAAACTTTACCTTCCCATGAGTGCTCAAGTTGCTGTATCACACGATATACCTCGATTGATTGGATGATAGTTTCCCAAGGAAGAGATTTGTCACGACTACAGCTTAAAATAATATTTTTTAAGGTTTTGCTTGCTTCAAATAAAGTATTTGCCTGTTTTTCCAAATGCTCTGATTGAGCAAAAAGATGATCAATCAAGTCGATATCTTTGCTTAATAATTTTTTAATTTGAGATAAGTCAAAACCAAAAAATTTTAATGCAATAATTTTCTGTAATTTCAATAAATCATTTTCAGAATACAAACGATATCCATTAGGTAATCTCACAGAGGGTTTTAACAAACCAATACGATCGTAATGATGCAGTGTCTGCACCGACACGTGGGTTAATTTGCCGAGTTCTTTTACATACCATTGGGCCATCGCTTTTCCTTTGTTATCGTACAACACGTGAGTTGTTAATTATAATCATACCAGTTTCCGTGGAAACCGTTAGGAACACGTTCTGGCAACTGCACAATGGCTAGTGGTTGTTTGTCAATACTCATCGCGTCTAAAATATATAAATCACTGCAATTTCTTTCAGGAACATATACTACCGTCAAAATAAATCCATCGCCTTCGCCACTATTTTTTTGTCTGGGTACAAAGATAGGCTCGCTCACTGTATTTCCTTTATTAAATTCTCGAATGATTTGAGTATTATTTTTTAGGTCGTAATGAATAATGGCATTGAGATCAAAGTTTGAGATGTTCCGCTCTATTTTTGCTGCGGCAAATCCATGACGATAAGGCAATCCTGTAAAACGTTCATCAAAACGCGGATATTCTGCATAAGTAGAATCTAATTGCTGCTCAATCACTTTTTTTTGATCTGGATAAATTATCCAACGAGTCAGCTGCGGTGGAGCTTCGCCTGGTGCAGGAATTTTTCCATTCATATCTGAAAATAAATTAGCACGTTTTGTTTTGAACCCATCGAGTATTATTTTATTTTCTTCCTGATAAGCATTCATATAATGAAAAGCATGATGTAAATTCATTTCTATCCAGATGATATCTTTATCTTTTCCTTGATGTGGCATGATACCTATATGAGAACCCAATTCCGGCTCCCACATTAAAATCGATTTTCCCTGTTCACGACGCTTCATATTAAATGTTAACGGATGTACAGGAAACAGCGCATAGTCTTTTGTGATAAAAAAATCATGCATAAAAGTGGAATGAGGTGCATGGATACTTTCCGCTTTTTTAACCAAGCCTTCTGTATCGAAAATATAGTATTTGAGTATGTTTGATCCAGGCGTATAGGCAAAATTATGCATTTCACCTGTGAGGCCATGGAAATGTGGATGTGCGCTCATATTTTGAATCTGGCCACCATAATTCCATTCACCTATCGTGCTTAAATCAAGAGGGTTTATTTCTGTGCCGCAAGATGATTCAACTAAAGCCAATAGTTTTCCAGAATATTGAATGATATTGGTGTTGGCAGTATTACTGGAAATGATCGGATTGGAATATTCTCGTGTAGGATCACTAAAACCTTTTAAAAGTATTTTATTTGCCTGACGTTCAAGCTTAAATCGTTCTGTTGCTACCCAGCGATTGCGATAACTGACTTTACCGTTGCGAATTGAAAACATATGCAACATCCCGTCACCTTCAAACCAGTGTTTGTTATTATCTGAAAATTGTGGATTGGGTCCATTGCGATAAAGTACGCCGTTCAATTCTTTTGGGATTTCTCCCACGATTGGAGTGATATCTTCAAAATGATTTTCTGTTTGTATAGGCGCATAATTGCCTTGTGAAAAATAATCCATTGGATTTTTGTTCATCTTAATTTTCTCTCTTTTTTCTCTAAAAGAGACAAGGTAAGGTATATGGTAACTATAGGGTCAACCTGTTTTTTATCTCCCTTTTAAGGCAATGAAAAGCATAAAAAACCAAAGGCCTCACTTTTAAAAACACTGAATAAGAGACATTATTAATTGGGCAATTATTAAATCCCATTTATCAGGCGTTAATCAGCGCAGATCTCACGTGGGGGAATCATGCTGTTCGAAAGGGAATGCGCATGATATCGATTTCATTTGACAGCACCAATATTACTATTTTGCTCATGTCACTTTTGATTATTTTAATTTCCTGGATCATGACAGAGGGCTGCAAATTGCGCGATGAACAACAACTCATTATTTAGGATACGATTATGTCAATCATTGTTAATTTAGATGTCATGTTAGCAAAACGAAAAATACGCTCGAAAGAACTTGCTGAGGCTATCGGAATTACCGAACAAAATTTATCAATTTTAAAAACTGGGAAAGCGAAAGCGATTCGTTTAACAACATTGGAAAAAATTTGTGATTATCTCGATTGCCAACCTGGCGATATTTTAGAGTATCAAAGATGAGCACGTGTTTTAGAGTTGAGATTTCTTCTCTAAAAACTGATAGTGAATTGATTGTAAATAATACTTGGTTCAGTGTTACCGATATTCCAGAGAATGCGCCATTTGATGCATTAATAGGGTTGAATTTTTATATGGATCATTTAGTTTATTTTAATTTTGATAGTCATAAAATTTATGTTAAAAAATTCGATGATTCAAATAACAGATAACCATATAACCGGGCTGGTTGGGATTTGCATTCATTATGCAAATTTTATCTTAAGATTCTCCCGCGACCCGGAAGCTTAAATTGTCGTACTTTATTTTTATATCTCATTGCCCCCGGATGGAGATATTGCAAAACTAATTCATTTGCCGCCATTAAAACGGTACCCAGCTCATCTCCGTTTCCTATCGCATTTTGCGAAATGGCGAGTGTCACATTTTCTTTGGGAATCCACATATAAAATGTAGGAAAGCCTAATGTTCCGCCTTCATAGAACCAAATATTTCCTAATTGTACATCATAAACAACGACCGTACCCAAACCATAACAGGCGTTATCAACACATTGGCTTGAAATATCCGTTACTGGTTGTCCTGACACGGGTGGTTCTGTTCGAACTAAATATTTTGTACTTGTTAATAAAGCCGCAGAATTAAATTTGTCATGAAATAAATCTTGTGTCATTTCAGCTAATGCATCCGTTGTCCCTATCAAAGCACCCGCACTATTTCCCCAAGACAAATTCATTGCACTAATATCTTGTCCAGTCGGCAATTCCGGATTTGCGCCAGAAGGACCTTCGTAATAACCGTGAATCATTTTAGTAAGCAAATGATTGGGTAGAGGATCGAGAATATAATACAGAGAATCAGGGTTAACTTTTTTAAGGATATTTTCAGTCATCACATTTGCAAAACTTTCATGCGCGTGAAATTTTTCTACGATTAATCCTGCAATCATGTAGTTGGTATTGGAGTAAAAATATTGTGTGCCTGATTTAAAACAACCCTGCTCTTCATTACACCCATGCAGATTTTCATAATTAACTGCCATATTGATAATATCAATCGGTGCATAAACATGATAAAAATCGATATCTTTTGCAATATCAGGATTATTGACACTCACGGGAATTCCGCTGGTCATATTTAATAACTGCGCGACGGTAGCATCGCCCCAATGCAATGGCCATGCCTTGGGATTATGCGTATCAAATTGTTCGGGTAATAATTTTCCGATCGTATCATCCAAAGATAATGTATGCTGATTTGCCAACTGAATCAGTAAAGTGGAAGTATATTCTTTCGTAATGCTGCCATATTGCACCATCATTTCAGTCGTCGCCGGAACACTTTGATCCTTACGCTGCGCCCCAACTGCATAATGACGTGGTCCCGTTTCATTCGGTATCAACACACTCATTTCAACAGCAGAAAATCCCATTGCTCGTTGATTATCAAACGCATATTGGTTAATCAATTGCTGCAATTGAACATCTAGCTCGTGAGAATCTATCGCAAAACAGCTCAGCGGTAACAGGATAATGGCGGTGAGTAACAGTAATAAGGCTTTAGGGGACTGCATGGTTATTTCCTGAACAGATCTGGAGGCATACTATACGATGAGGGCTGGAAGGTCAACCTCATCCGCTTTATTGTTCAAAATTTACAAAGAACCCTTAAACATAATAAAAATAAATGTGACCTGTCCGATTTTTTCGTACCCAAAGCACATAGAGAAATTTGCCATTATCAATCGGTTTGCAATCCTTCCATTTTTTACTCTAACAAAATCATACCAATAGAACCCACCAATGCTAGTGCCATCAAAATATTAAACCACACTCGATGACTATCTTTTTTTAAGATCCTTTGTAAAAACTTCCCAAATATAAGCCATGCCCCAATGCAGGGTATGCACATTAGAAAATAAACAACGCTAATAATGGCAGCATTATTAAAATAATTGTTTGAAATAGTGAAAATTGAAATGGTGCTGATCGCCATTAACCATGCTTTGGGATTAACCCATTGGAACATCGCTGCCTGCAAAAAATTTAATGGTTTTCTGACGTTTCCGAGATCGACTTCACTTGAAGATCTGAGAATCTGCCATGCTAAATAAAGCATATAAAGAGAACCCATAATTTTTAATACGTACTTAATCCACGCATATTTTATAAAAACAGCGCCCAATCCCAGAGCAACCATTAAGACCATGGCTGGAAATCCAAAACATATTCCTAAATAATGCGGAAAACTTCTACGTAATCCAAAATTCATACCGGAATTCATGATCATTATATTATTCGGGCCAGGTGTAAAAGTGGTCGATACAGAAAATAATAACAGCGGAAAAAAATCGTTCATTGTCTTCACCTTATTCAATTATGTTTCTTTTCTATTTTTTAATTTTCATATTTTATTCTTTGATGATTGAGGTGAATCCACCATCAATCACAAGATCAACGCCCACTATTGAAACAGCATCAGGCGATGAAAGATAAACAGCCGCTTTTGCAATTTCTTCTGGTTTAGCAAATTCTTTAGTTGGAATTCGTGATTTATATTCATTAATAAAATTTTTGTCGTACATTTCTGTAGCAGTAAACCCCGGGGATATAGCATTCACACGAATTCTTCTATGAATTAAATCCGCAGAAAAATTTTTTGCAAGCATGCTGACTGCGGCTTTAGTCGAAGAATAAACGCTATGTGAGGGCCAACCGTTATGACATGCCATTGAAGAAATTAATATAATTGAAGCGCCATCATTTAAAAAAGGTATGGCACGTTGCACGGTAAAATATACACCCTTAAAATTGATATTAACCATTTCATCAAAATAATTTTCATCTACTTCGTCAACAGATCTTCGGTTCGCAATACCCGCGTTTGCAATTAAAATATCAATTTTACCCAGCTGATCATTTGTCGTTTTAAATAAATTATCCAAATCAGAAATTTTACAAACATCTCCGGCCACAGAAATCGAGTTTGTGAGCGTTTTTTTGACGCGATTCAATTTATCTGCATTGCGAGCAAAAATCGCTATCTTCGCTTTATGTTTATTAAATTCTTCGGCGGTTGATTGGCCAATGCCACTATTACCACCGGTGATGACTACTACTTTATTATTAAAAAAAGTCATGGCTTTCTCGAAAAAATAATTTTCTGTTGAATAATAATGCTTCTGCATTATACAAAATAACTTTAAATTTGAATCAAATATTTCTTATTGTTGTTTAATTGATGAATAATTAAAAATTCACTCATACGTTGCTCCAAAATAAATTGTTCGAAATTTGACTGGCCATATGGAAGGTGGTAAAGTAATCGACCGTATTTTGTTCAGTTATTTAAATCATGAAGAAGAGTATATGAAAGTAACTTTTTATTTGCGTAGCTTAGGTTTATCTGCCTATAACATGTGTCGTGTGGTTGTGGCACGAGAAAATCTTAGTCAATGGCAGCTTGATACAGAACTAGTACAGGAATTAAAACAGAATGGTGTTCCAGCAAAACGCATAACCAGCAATTATGGTTCTAGTGAAACAGAAGGCGGCCAAACTTGTTTTCTAGATAACTATTTTCCTTTACCAGAAGGGATTACTTTAGAACATGCAAAATCATCTATCAACCAATTATCAGGTAAAACACCTGAAGAAATTGGAATCATATGGGAAGCTTGTGGTCGCGGTGAAAATTTGACTGATCTTTTCAAATTACGTAGGTTAATTAGAATGACTCCCAATGCTATGCCTGCAGAACGAGCATTTGTTTTGGGTGCTGTTGATGGCGCATTATCTGCTGCTACTATATTGCCGCCACAAACTTCAATTGGTTTATTTTTGACTCGAGCGGATGGAGCTAGACTAGCCCAAACGTGTCGTTCGGCAAACACGATGGCGAAGCAGTTGAACGAAGTAGAAGAAAAAAAACCATTTGCAGCATCAACTATAAATGCAGCAGGAAGCGCTTCCAGTGGAGCAGTAACAGCCACCACAAGCACGACATCTGTAGTTGGATCCATGTTTCCTAGTGTTCAACCTGCTTCTTTATCACATTCACTTGCGGGAGTGTCGCCTTCTTCTACCTCAACCCATCGCTTTAACCACTGAAAACTCCCTAATAAAAATAGCGTTTTTGATTTTATTTTAGATAACATGTCAGCGGTAACATTCATATCATCGCTTTCGCCGAACGCAAAAATTATATTTTTATTGACACGCTTTAATTCAGATGATATTAAGCAATTGTCTTAAAAATTCGTTAATTTTTATTTGAGAGAAGAAAAAATGTCTGTTAGCAGAAATACCCTTGTTTTTTGGAAAAGAAAAGCTGATGGCCATCTTGGAAATTTTGGCCTGCGTTCAACAGAAGAAGCAAATAAATTTAAAAAATGGAATTCAGATCCGCAATGTAAGTTTATGATTCGCAATGCAACGTTAACTAGTGAAGAACTGAAACAAGTTGCAGATGAAAAATCAGAAGTCAAAAAAGGGATATCATTGGAAAAATTTAATCCCTTCTCTCCTACGTACCTTGCTAATAAACCGGAAATTGAATTCCCTGCAACCACGAAACCTTTTTCTTTTAAATAGGTTGATTTTAAAAAAGAAAAAAACAAAGGCGAAAATAAAAAAGCAGAGTAACAATCATTGCTACCCTGCTTACTGAAACACCAGTCAAACGATCCTTGTGAAAATCTGCATCCGTGCATACAAAACGAGGAGTGGTTGCAGAGTCCTTTCTCAAACCGAGCCAATCCTTTGGCATCCGAACATCATACAACCTGGTCAGTTGCTACCGTTATGGCAAACTAAGCATTGTTTTGTAGGAAAATAGCCCGTTTTTTTGAGTAATGAGCATCAAATACCCAATAAATTATTATTAATCGATCAGTTACAGAGCCTCTCCGCCCTACCCTAGCTGCTAGGCAATTGTTTCGTGCTTTTTAATAAACAACTCTTCATCACCGTTTCCGTCATCGGTTTTGTGAGAATGTGTCCATTTCAACTTTTTCGCACAGTTGACGCATCTCGGTAGTGATTAAATCAGCGGTGATGAGAATAATGGACAGCGGTTGTTGTATGCCATGCTTGATGAGGCTCCACAAGAAACTATTGATCTCGCCCCTCCTTTAAAAAAACAGATAAAATTAAATTAATGGAAATCCCATTGTTTCCAACATGTTTGTCAGTTTAATAAGTGACAATCCAATTAATGCCGTATAATCATCTCCAGATAATTTATCAACTAGAGTGATTCCAAATCCTTCTATTTTTAAACTCCCGGCACAATGAAGTGCCTGTTCCTTTTCTAAATAATTTTTTATCATCGTCTTTGATAAAATTCTAAACGAGACATCGAATGTATCCATATCAATTAGAGTTTGATTTGTTTTTGTGTTTAACAAACAGATACCCGTAAAAAAGGTAACCGTTTTACCGCTAATCATTTGTAGTTGTTCAGCGGCTTTTTCTTCAGTGATGGGTTTACACAAAATATGGTCATTCAATACGCCGATAGTATCTGCACCAATAATCAAAGCATCTGTAAACTGCTTTGCAACCGCTTGCGCTTTTTCTAAAGCCAGACGTTTGACTAATTCACGGGGATCTTCGTTTTCACAAGGAGTTTCATCCACATTGGGTGCCACACATTCAAATGGAATTTGTAAACGCTTCAATAAATTTTTTCGGGCGTAAGATGTGGATGCCAAGATGAGTTTTAACACGTGCAATCTTCCTCTATCAATAATAATTCCGGCGATAAAATTACGGTCATATCTTATGATTATTTGACAATCAATTCAACACTGACACTGTTTGCAATATACCGTAGTACGCTGCCCTATTTGCAAAGATTGCAAAATGGTGCCACATATCACACAAGGTAATCCTGCACGACCATACACTTTAAGTTGGCCAGAAAAATAACCGGGCTTACCGTTGCTATTGATAAAATCCTTCAAAGTAGTACCGCCACGTTGAATAGCACGTCTTAAAATTTGTTTGCTGGATTTCGCTAAACAGTCTAAACGCTTTACCGATAAAGTATTGGCAGGTGTCAATGGATGAATTTGTGCGGCAAACAAGGCTTCTGCAGCATAAATATTACCGATTCCCGTCACAATTTTATTATCCATCACAAGTGATTTAATGGGAATTGTTCTGGTTTGCGCGCGTTGCAAAAGATAGCGTCCTGTAAACTCTTTCGTTAAGGGTTCAATGCCTAAATGTTTTAGCAAGGCATGATCATGTGGATTACCTTCTGCCCAGAGAAATGCGCCAAAACGCCTCGGATCAGTAAAACGCAAAATTTTCTGATTATGAAATAAAATATCAACATGGTCGTGTTTATTCGGAGATTGAACTTGCGTCAATATGCGTAAATGCCCTGACATTCCTAAATGAATGATCAGGGTTCCGTCGCACGTGCTAAGCAATAAATATTTTGCTCTACGACCAACATGTGTGATCATTTTACCTGACAAAATACGAGATAAATTTGATGGTATCGGCCAACGTAAGCGATGTTGTCTCACGATCACTTTTGCAATTGTTTCGTTTTTAATATGCGGCAAAATACCGCGTAAAGTTGTCTCAACTTCGGGTAATTCAGGCATGACGGCGAATGATATTTCCTATATGAGGAGGAATTGCTGGTTAGTATAATACAACGTGCCGCCCATTCTGTCTCTTTTATTGTATTTCGAGTTGCTGTTCAATTATTATTTTTAAGCGCAATACCTTTATATAACCCCTTACATTCATTGGTATACCAGACACCTTTTGTAATTCCTGCTTCACTCCATTTATATAAATAATAATGAATCAAATCTTGCCATGGGATTCCATTTGATTTTCCTTTCGCGATCATACTTCCATGGATGAGATAAATGTCATCTATTTTATCCACATTAAAAGACACGCTAGTTAATTTTATTTTTCTATCTGTCATAAATGAATTAATAGGCGCATTTTTTACAATATGAATAAAAGATCCGGGTGAATGTGCCTCACAATATTTTTTGGTAATGCCTTTTTTAATTGGAACAGCTTGATAGTAGGTTCCTTTCCATGTGATCAAATCAAGCTTAGCAATTGCCGCCATAGGGAAAATCAGTATCAATAAAAAAATTGATTTATAGGTCATTAAAATAATTCTTCATTATAGAATTAGGATTATTGTCAACCATCTGATGCCACAATTCTTAACCTATATGCAAGAATTTTTAATAGAGCTTTTGAAACTTCTGGATACATATCAAGAATTTTAGAAAAACTATCCGAATCAAGTCGGAATACGGTTGTTTGTTCTAAGCTAAAAGCACTAGCCGAATGCGATAAATTTTCTAACAGGGCCAACTCCCCAAAAGATTCGCCCGCTTTTAGTGTAATAATTTCTTTTGTATCAGTTTGAATTTTTACAGATCCGGATTTAATAATAAATAAAGAATAGCTATTCTCGCCTTGCTTAAAAATACAATCTCCCGAATTATAATGCTGCTCATAAACATTTTCAGCTATGGGCGAAAGAAAATTAACCGGAATTTCTTTAAACAGGCTCACTTGTTTTAAAAATAAAATTGTTTCAATGTAATCAAGATAAATGGAATTTTTAGCATTCATTGTTTTTTGTCCCTGTAGTGCGTATAAGGTTAAGCTGTTGATCCATAGATCTACAGCTAATAATTTGTCTAATGTTTCTTTTTTTGGTTTATCTGAAGTAAATTTCAACTCTGTTAATGGTTCGAGTATTTTTTTATATTTTTTTGCTAAATCAGAAGGAACTACAGTTTCCAATAGTTCCAAGAGAAAATGTATATTTGTTTGATTGTTGTTAATAACCAAATTTTTAAGTTGAGCCATTTCTTTAATATTATATTCGATACTTAAAAGTGAACAAAAAACACTCGTGTAAAAATAAATACTCTCAGTAAAAAATTGATGCATTATTTTCGATATATCTCTCATTTCCTCATAAGCTTGTCGTAATATGATAATTTTATTAAATACCTTGTCACGTGTTTCTTGAATTTTTTCTTTTGTTGAAACGCTAACTTTGTTGCAATGAACCTCAGTCAAGGCATGATATGCGCCCGCCATTAAAACAAATGAATGAAAAGAATTTATTTCTTTTAAAATGAAAATAAGTGCTTTCTCAGAATTCAGTCTTGTCATTTTAATTAATGAAATATTTTTTTTAGAATCAGAATTTTTTTCATCTAAAAATTCTGCAGTAATTAGATCGATAGATTCTTTTTGTGCGAATGTCGCTGATGTTTTTAAAACTAGGTTTTCTGCAACGTTAGGCAGTAAGTTCTGTATATTTTTAAAATCCCCATATAGCCCATAGGTATTTAAAGCCTCCATTGCAATAATTGGATCGGGATGAGTAAGTAATTTTTCGATCGCGTCTTTATATTTTTGAAATGATTTTGACCGCAATGCTTGTAAAAGAGCAATAATATTATTGTTATTATTGCTACTAAGAATTTCATTGATAACTTCATTTGATTTTGGATGATTGATGATGGTTTCAAAATCAATGAATTTTGAATTAATCTTTGATATGGATGTTGCCAATTCATTTTTATAAAGCGGAGCTAGAAACAAAGTGATAACAATCCAGATGAGAGTGATTAATAAAATAATAAAAGTATAAACTTGTATGGGAATGTAAAAAAAAGAAAGAACAACTAAAATCGCGCCTCCCAAAATTTTAGCGCCGGATGTCATAACACCCGCTGACATTGCCTGTGCATGCATTCTGACCCTTTCTGACAATGGTAAAAAAAGCACCTGAAATGCAAAGGTATTGACTGTATTTGTTAGAACATTATCCACAAATTTTATAGAAGCTGCGAAAATCAATATGGGATTAACGATAAAAGCAATACATGAAAAAGCTAGCAAAATTGGCATGATGAATAAATTTGTAATTACATTTTGTTTTTGAATCCATTTGGCGAACACAAAATCGATAACAAGCAGCATTAATCCAGCATAACCATAAAATTTACCCATGAAGCTGCCGAGTTCTTTTTCAGTCAATGTTTTGCTCGCAATATAAGCCATTTGATAGGAGTCAATACAAGCACAAACGATAGGAAACGCCCCTACCAGAAAAACCAAACATAAATATTTATTGAAGAACAATTTTTTTGGTAGAATAGGATTTTTAATTTTCTTTATATGGCTTGTAATTTCCTTTGTGCTCAGATTATTACTGTAGATTGAATAAGCAAATATTAATGCTGTAGCATGTAGTAGAACACCGATATAAATTAAATTGGATGTTGAAATATAGTTGAGTAAAAATGCTGATCCAAATCCGCCAATAGGCGCACCCAATGCCATGCCGCCCGTGATATATGCAAATAATCTTCGGGCATTATGAACATAAAAATAGTCACCTAGAAATGAGTAAAAAACCATAATCAAAATAACACAGGAAGTTTCATCCCAAATCATGAGCAAAGCATAAACCCATGTTTTCCCTGTGTAAATCAACATTCTCAAAATCAAAAACGAAAAAATAAATAGTATAGTTGTCCAAACAATCAGTTTTATGCGTGAAAATTTATCAATAAACGCTTGATAAACTTTGGCAACAATAGTTACAACAAGTGCAATAGCAATGTATAGCCACGGCAAGAGATTGTGCAATGTTTCGCTATCAATTCTTCCCAAAAAAAGAGACAGAGCAGACGTTGAAATAACCGTGTAAGCTGTATATATAATGGTTAAGTAAAAAAGAAATAAATTAACGATTTTAAATTCCTTTGGTTTTATCCCAAAAACTAAATCAAAAATGCTATAAATATTTTTTAATAGTGTATTCAACTGGATTCCTTCTTCAAAATATTTTTTACTGCAGCAGCGCAACCCCATGCAAAACTATATCCTTCTCCACCATGGCCATAGTTATGGATAATGAAGCTTTGGTCAATCTTTTCAGTTTCCAGTCGAATTCTATTGCGGACAGGCCTTAAACCAACTTTAACATCTAATATTTTCTCGTTTTTTAACAAAGGAAGAATTTGTTCTGCTCTACCGATAATAAGACGTGTTGTTTTTTCATCTGGCTCTACACTCCAGTTGTTTATTTCTTCGGTGCCGCCTAAAATACAATCCTTGTCACGGGGAATGATATAAGTTAAATTTTCGGTCAGTTCTACGATACATTCATTCAGATCTTTGGGTCTGGATAAAATAACAACTTGACCTCTAACGGGATAAACATTTTGATCATTGAAAAGTTCTCGCGAACCTAGTCCGCTACAATTAATAATAACTTCATAATGTTTCGTTAATTGGTGGATGTTATTAATTTTTTCACTATTTATAGAGATTTTTTTATTAGCTAATATATCCATTAAAAATTTAATATGGTATTTGGAATTGACTAAAAATATATTTTTTTTCTGAATACACTTATACCCATTAGTTTTAATCGAGCTATCTCTGCAAACTTCTATAAAATTCATTTCACTCACGCCGGAAGATGTGACAGATAATAATTGTTTTAATTTAAATAAATTATTTTGGTACCAGGAGTTTTCAGGTTCAGGATAGATTTTCTGAGGGAAGCACGTAGCGGCAGCCACATCTGATGTTGTATAAGGAGTAATGTTTTCCGCATAAATTGCGATTTTATTGTAGCCTGCTTCAATTAATTCTGCTACGCAAGTCAGGCCTATAATCCCTGCTCCAATTACAGCAATTGCAGGTTGTGTAGCGTTTGATAAATTAGGCTGGCTCATTTATTTAATTTACAATACTATTTATTGGATGGAAAGGTAAAAGGGTCAAATTTTTCTACCGCCACCATTGTTAGTGGCCAGATGCTGATCAAATGCTATAATTTTCGTTGTTAATCTTCGAGACACTGACGGTAAAATTAATATTTACCAAATACGCTTTTAAGATGCACGCCAATAATCGCCGGCATATTCTTTAAATTTTATTGCCGGTCGTTTTATCAATAGTGATAAATCTTTTGAAATCTCTTCAAATAATCCCTTGCGCACACCGGCAAAAAAAGCTTGCCAAACCGGCTCGTCTTTAAAGTCATGATTTTCATATTCGGGATGATTCCAGGTGTCTACATAACGAATAGATCTATTGCATGCTTTTGATAGCATTTCTGCTACTTGATAATAATTAAGCGACTCATCTCCTGTTAAGGTATAAATTTTATTTATGTGATGATCCTCTAATAAAGCAGTAGCCGCAGCTTCTGCTATGTCTCTCGCATCAATAAAACTTGTTTTTCCTAAATCCGCAGGATAATAAAAAGCATTATTTTTTTCGATAGAATTTTTTTCATTCGTATTAAAATTTTGCATAAAAGTATTAGGTCTTAAAATCGTATAAGGGATTCCAGATTCTTGAATCAACACTTCTGATTTGCGCATTTCAAAAATATCAGGGAAAATCGAAGAGAGAAGCACAATATGTTTCACGCCTGAAATTTTAAGAATTTCTAACCATTCTTTTTCAGGTAATTTATTAATAGGGACTAACCAGAATATTTTTTCAATCCCATTAAATACATTCTGATCTAACACAGAAAAATCAAATTGTCGTAATTCAACAGGAGCTAAATTCGCGCGTTTTACTTTTTCGATATCGCGAACAAACGCATGGATTGAGATGTTTTTTTTATGCAATAAAATTTTTATTAATTCGCTACCGACATTACCCGTTGCACCCACTACCCCAATTGATGTATTCATATTGACTCGCTGCTTATTTTTCAATGGATGTTTTAATGATTCGCTTTTAACTGCTCAAAGTAACTTTCTTCAAGGGACAGATTACTTACACCAATAGCCTTTAAGCATTGAACAAATAATATGGCGCTGAATGTTCCACGAGACATCCGGCCTCGCAAATCTTCAACGCTGATATTAACCTCCATTTCATTCAGCTTTGCAACTAGCGTTGGATAATCGATATCCCGCTTTGCTAACTCAGCTTTCAAAATTTTTGTAACGATTTTTGACCAAACTTCTTTAGGTTCGCTCATGCTTCATTTATCCATTGTTAATATGCAATTCATGTTTATTCTCGCGCCCTGCCCCATGCAAGTAATCTCCTTGTAACCTATTGACTACAATGGCTTATTTTAGGGGACATTTCTATGGAGTTTTCAGGGGGACCTTTCTAAAAAGTTACGACATTGGTTGTATAGCATCTAACAACAAATTAGCCGATTGTGTTAAAATTAAACGCCATCAACTCAGAGAACTACCTCATTGAAAGCGATTGTTTATTACTATCCAAATCACCACACTAGCTTTGGTCACATAGGAGTAAAATTTTTCCTGAATGAACAGGAAGCTGCTCGCCTTGTAACTGGAGATACGCTGACTTATGTCAATCGTGATGATCCACGTGTTCCGTCTTCGATAAAAAACTATCTAAAAGAGGCCAGAATTGATTATCGCCCTCATCTTTATCAGAAGGATGGAAAATACATTATTTATGGTAATAAGGGAGGAGAATGGCAAGAGACAGAACTAACTCCCTCCTGTGAAGCAGAGTCAATTTTTTTAAATGGCTTATCTTCCTACACGCATATTAAGATCACTGCTGAAAGTCCATTATTTCAGTTAGCAACAGCTGCACATACCTTCAAAAGAACCGAGTATTTTTTTGATTGGGGCGGTCGCTATGATCTTCAGAAAAATCTTAAAGCTTATGGCGAATCCATTTGTATCGAACTACCTGAAATAGACATCGATGTGGCTGCTTTTTTTTCTAGCCAATATTATGGTTGGCAACCTTACCATCCTCATCTGCAGCCTTATCCTACACTTAAAAATAATTGCGCATATGCTGTCTTACACACACTGCATCTTGCGGGCTATATATCCGGGGAAATACCGACCTTCGACTTGCTGCCCTCCAGCGCTGCAGCACGAGTACGTAAAATTCCTGGGGCCCGAGTGTTATCGGTTGAGCAACGAAATAATGGCGAATTAAAATTCGCGGCACCCCAGCTGCATCCTGAGATGAAAACATCACCGGATCATTCTGTTATCGTTCAGCTTGAGTCGAAACAAGAAAATGACACCATACCCTCACAAGTAAATTTAGAATATCCACATGATCTCTTAATTGCGATTTTTAACGACCGGGTGAATGACCCCTCCCCTATCTGTATGCATAATCACTTTCACGACTTATTATTTAGGATTGGTATACGTAAGCTAAGCTCGCTTCAAAATTTTGTTGCTCAAAAGAGATTAAGAACTGTTGTTGATTTTTTCGATGCAAAAAAGATTTTTACTGATACTCCAATTATCAAACTTCTACCAGCAACTGTTTTATCAATATGTGCCGAATACCATGCCAGTCCAGTAAGACTTTTTACCGGAGCGCTATTTTTTTTATTAAATAAACTCGACGATGATTCATTTGGGGTAAGGCGCGCAACTATACGAGTATTAACTATACGAGTATTATTAGAATACAGCCGTTATTTAGATTTTACTGAGAGAGATGGGGCTGGTAATAACTTAATGATGGCAGTTATAAAAGATACCGAACCACAAGATAGTCTGTTTGATATGTTCATTCGTTATCCCATTTCGTTAACCACGCGGAATAAGCAAGGCGACACAATTTTTACTATGTTCATCCGCTTCAGAACATGGGGTGGGGAAAGATATTTCATACAATTGTTAGCCAAGTTTTGTCAGCAACGTCGCATACATCATATAACGGATTTAATCGATCCCAATGATCCTGATAAACTGAGCAGGCTAATGGGTTTAAGAAAGCATACGCATCACCTTGTCCCAAGCCAAGGTCTTCTGCGACCTATAATGTTGGATCACATTACAGATTTATTTGTTGATGAATGCCAGGGATTAATCGTTAAACTTGATGATGCTACTGAGGTGACAATTCCATGGAAAGAATTACCAGAAGATTTTCCACACGACGCATCTATTCAAGGTGAAGATGTGAGCGAGTTTTATTATGAAATTGCTCTCGGGTTGCGTAAGCGGGGATACAATTATTTTAAAGGTGCCCAAAGTATTTTGACTCAGCTAAATCTTTCTGGCTCAGGAGATGTAGCAAACGATTTATCAAGAGCGATTATATTATTAGTAGCCGATTTAGAGACACCAACTGTGCAAATTATATTTACAGTTGGAGTAAATGAAAGTATGCAATGCTCTAGATTTGACGTCTCATTGTTGGGATGTGTTGCCATTCAAGGCGACTTCGGTGTATATAACCAACTGCGTACAAAACATTCCTTTCTAAAACATGCCCCAGACGACTTGCGTGCCAGCATTATAAAAAGTGCTAATGCGCCTTTGAATCAAGATTTTTTAGATAACTATATCCGTGATATGCGGGAACGCGGTGATATACAAACCCCGTTGTTTGCAGCATTAAGTTTCGCGTTTGATTTAAAATATTTTCGCATCTGCGATCAAATATTAAAGAGCAACCCACTGCTATTAACCGATCAACTAGCCAGTGTAGTCCTCCAATATCATGATCAATTTAGCCAAGAAATAATTTTTCATGCCATTAAAATTCTCCCAGTTGAGAAGTTAATCGCACCTTTATTAAATACAGAATTCTTAAATAATTATATTGCTGCTATACGTGAGCTGCGACCAGATGACCTGCCAGCATTATTGTCCGCGACATTAGGTGAAGCTGTTCGTTTAGGCAGGATCGACATCTATAATCAAATATTACTTGCGTGCAATAAAAACATCGATACTTTACGAATAAACTTTAATTCGTGTGGACAGACCAAAGAGTTCCGCGTCTCATTATTGACATGCGCTACCATTGCTAACAATCACAAATTGTATAATGAATTGCGTGGGCCTAATTTTAATAAAAAACATAGACCCGACGATTTACTGCTTAAAATTATCAGTATTACTGATGGCTCACCATTAGATGAAAACTTTCTAGCTAACTACGTAAATGATGTTAACGCAACATACCCCGAACTATTGCGATCAAGTTTAACAAAAGCATTAGCTGAGGCCGCTTACAAGAATAATATCGTAATATTTAAACAGATATTAACTCGGGTTGGCCCTATAGATAACAGCATGTCGGAGGCTGCTACTTTTGTGCTGCGGAATGCGAGGCAATTTACACCAGAGGAAGTGCTCGCCGCCATTAGCGTGGCTGGTGCTAATGATTTATTAACTCCTGCTATGGATTACAATCTTGCAACTTGTTTTATCAACCATTTTTCTTTATCAGGGACGAGCGCATATTGGGCTAGTCGCAGGGCAACTTTGGATGGTATTCTTGAGCATGTGCGCGGTCTACATCTAAAATCGGGGAGGCCGTGGACTGCACATTATTCAGGAAACAATACGCGTTATCGTTTTACTACAGAATTCCTTGATAATCTTGAAAATAAAACCATGCGAGAGAATAAAGCAGCCTTAGTTAATTTTATTATTAAAAATCTTCCAAGAGATAAATTGCCAGATATTTTATATCCCAACTTAATTAATGCTGGTCCGCCTATGGCTACGCCTACAGTACAAGATTTAAAAAATAAATTTAGTCATCTAAATTGGCAAGTAAAAATGTATAAAAATCCAATCAATTCATTATTTGGTAAGCAAATCAGTTTTGAGCAACATATAAAGGATATGCGTCGCGACAATCCGGAGAAATTTAAAGAGATATGTAAAGCCAATACTGATGCAGAACTAATAACAGCATTAGAAAAACATTCCAGATTATTTTTTAAATATTTTGCTAATTGTTTTGGATGTCTTCAAACGACTAGTATGAAATTCCATAATGCGGCTATTGTCCATTAAAAATCTGTTATCTAATCTAACAGACCTGACAAAAGGAACAAGCTCGATGGCATCTGTTTTATAAATTTCATAACACGATACCATTGCACCATAGAATTCTACTTTCCCAGCATAAGTACCAAATTTTTTTAACACACGATGGGAGCGAGTATTGCCAGGATGTACAATGGCAATAAGCTTTTTAGTAGATAGATTTTTAAATCCCCAGGCAATCAGCGCTCTTACTAATTCGCTGGCATACCCTTTTCCCCAATATTTACGGTGTAATCGATATGCGATTTCAATATCTGATTGCGACTCATCCATTCCCAAATGAAATAAACCTGCTTGGCCAATAAATTCATCCGTTTCTTTTTCAAATTTTAAAACTTCATTAAAATTATATTTTGAACTTCCTGTAATCACTATTTTCATTGATTAAAACCTCTTTCATTAACAGCAGACTGTTTCAACAACACGGGTGTTGTCCATCGTTTTTCTCTCACGAGTTTCAATGCGATGTTAACTGCGTTATCTATGCTAAGCGGGTTTTTAGTTCTATTGCAATTTATTAGACTGCCAAATCTGACTTCAAAAACCACTTCATTGATGAGGCTGTTTAACGTACTGCCTTTGTAGCCATACCCTTCGAGCGATTTTACCAGCCGTTTGAATGTGAATGGGAGTAAAGGCCTATCCCCTGCTTTCGCTAACATAAATGAATGATCGCTTGTTATTTTTTCAGCGGTTTGTACTTGGCGTTTATTCTCTTTGATTTCTTTTTGCAGTCTCTCGAGAGTAATACGCGCCAAATGGAGAGACGCTTCCAGCTTGGAATTCTTTTTTGCTTGCTCATACATGAGCGTATGGTTTTCCGTCCGAAGCAGTTTCTCATTACCTTCTACGAGAGATTTGTTCAGTTGTTCAATTTCATTTTCGAGGTTTTGGATTTTTGAGGCTTTTGATTCAACTTCAGAAATGGAAACAACATTATTGTTGTTATTATTTTTATTAATCTCTTTTTGATTACTATCTTTTTGTATGACATTAATGTCATACCCTCCCCTGTCATTCTTGTCTTGTTGTGGGGCAAGGATTTCAGAGGGATTTGTGTGGATGGAGCTAGTCTCATCTACGTTGTCTCCGATCGTTTCGATAGAGTCGTTTTTGTTTATATAAGAAGATTGCTCTGACAAATCATCATCAGAACGTGTGGCCAACGTTTCACGTAGAACAATAATGGAATCATCGGTTACTTCCATCTCTGTGACGTCTATGGGTGTCTCAATGAGTGGGGTTACTGGAACGGTATCTTCTGGATTCGGATATTCTGATTTTTTTATCCATGTTTCATTGGTATAAGACTGATTTTGAGTCGGTCTATCCTTTCTCTTCTTAGCATGTTCTATTGAAAGTTCAGGTACTCGAACAGAGATCGAGCTAGGGCGTTGACCGCCATTTTTATCGAAGTTATGTGTAACAACTAAATAACCTGAGCGTTGGAGCAATTCCACATAACGCGCAATGGTTCTGGTAGATTTCCCAAGCATTTTTCCCAGATAGCTATAGCTAATCTTAATTTCAAGATTGGGGTTGTATCGGGCTTTGTTAAACAGGATTTGCCAGAGTTTGGCTGTTTGCGCATTTAATCGAACGTCGGTTAAAACGCTTTCGAGCAAATCAGTTGAGATGAGGGTGTATTCTTTGCGCCTGTTGATATCAACGATATCTTCAGGCAAACAGGGTCGTGCTTTCATATTACTATCTCCTTTAGTTTTAAACATTGCTAATTGACTAAAGGAGCTATCTTGGTTAACATGTAATTTGTGTGTATTACATGGTGGTTTTGATAGCTCCTAGTCATTTCATCCACCCTAAAAAAGGCCTGTCTCGTAAACAGGCCTTTTTTTATGTCCGGCGCGTAGGACATCTCGTAAATGCCATACACGCTTGGCAAGGTTTGCCATACACGCTTGGCAAACTAAGCGGATTCTTCGTTAAAATTACTTTCAATACATTTATCAATGTAATTCTTAAGCATAATCTTTAACTCATCTATATTTATTACTTGCCTTGTGGCTTTGTGTAATACAATACAAGGAGCTCCATTCGAATCTTCTCGAATCGTAAAAATCTCCGCGCCACCTTTCCCAGTAACCGGAATGCTCTTTTTTGTGGCAGAGGCAACTTTTCCTATTTTTATTTCTTCTAAGGCTTTATCAATATTAGTGGAGGTAACTTTGCCGTCACCAATTTTAGGCGCTAATAGAATTAAAACCTCTAGATTTTCTGGAGTTTTTGATAACGCGGCTAGTTTCATTGCCATCCGTTGAGAAAGATGATGAATGTTAGGAATGATATCTAGCAACTGCTTAGGTATGCGAGTATATGACATCACATTATTTATCAGGTTGCGATGAATGTTAAGCTTCATTGCTAGCTGGTTTTCATTTTCAAATACTTTAGCATCAATAAGTCTTTTATAGTGTATTGCTTTCGAATAGTCGCTAATATCTTGTCGGTTTTCATTTTCTTCTTTTTGAGCTAAAGCAGCTTCTTGGTCGGTCAGTTCTCGAACGATAGCTAATAAGTTTTTACCTATCAGTTTGCAAGCTCGCCAGCGTCTATTACCAAAAATAATCTCATATTTAATTTCAGAATTATTAGGAAATAATGCCGATTTAACTGGGCGTACAAGAATAGGTTCTTGCTGTCCAGCAAGTCGAATGGAGTTTGCTAATTCTTCAATGTTTCCTAATTCTGCTTCATCTCTATCAGAAAAACCCCAAGGACTGCAATCAGATGGAGAAATCTCTACCAGAATATTTTTGGGACTTTCGTGAAGCAGAGTAGGGGATGCTTCAGCTATTCTTACGTCTTTCGTAGGAGGAACTATATTTTTTTCAATAACTGTTTTTTTGGGCACACTATGATGAGATGACGAGTCCTGTTTTGGAATAGAAATTCCTGCAGTGAGAGCCTGCAATGGGCTTAATGGCCGTTTTTTCTTATCAGTAACTTGATTCGCCATAAGAGACTCCCCATATTGATGCTAACAATTTTAAAATGTCATCATTGACTTCCTTCATACAAAACAATCCTCTATCAAAGGATTCTTTTGACCCTCTCACATCGGATCGTTTTAAGTCATAAAGTAACCCAATATCATTCGAAGCTCTTGAAAGTGCAATTGTATTTATCATGGGTCTGGGTAAGACTAAATCCCCATACAAACTTTTAATTGCAGCACTTACGTCTCTGGATTCGTTATCTCCCGCATCGTTAGTAATTAATACGCGAAATAATTTGTTATAACATGATTCAACAAGCTCTCTTTCATGCGCAGTAACATTTTCGTTTGTTTTAAACGATAGGAGACTGCTAGCTAACTCGCCGAGTGTTTGTAGAAAATGAACAGAGCTGCCGTATGCAACCATAGACGGAGTAATTGGAATAATGATGGCATCAGAAGCGGTTAGTGCATTCATGGTTGTCGCTGCATGATTCGGCGCGCAATCTAAGATAATCACATCATACTGAGGAACTAATCGCAGCGCTTTCTTTAAGCGTAATAAGGGTGATCCCAATGTATTAGCATTGTTAAGATTAAAATTTGGCAGAGCAATATCAGCAGCTTGCAACTCTAATCCAGAAGTAATGATATCAAGCCCCTGATAATGGGTTGGGCGTATAACATTTTTTATATCTTCTGGATCTTCGGTTAAAGCAGTTAAAATGGATTTATCTGCATTAATGTCAATGCCAGGTATATAGCCGAACATAAACGTTGCGGATGCTTGAGGATCTAAATCACCGAGCAATACATTTAATCCACTGATAGCTAAATGTGCCGCAAGATGCGTCGCGTGTATTGTTTTGCCAACGCCGCCTTTAAACATGCCCATTGATAAAATAATGGGGTCTAAATGAGACGGTCGCTGAATATTGCCATTGAAAAAACCTTTATTAAATATTTTTCGGATTTGTTTGATATCGAAAAGAGAATATTCTTTTTTCAGTTCTATTGGATTATTGAAATCTTGACTATCAGAATAACGGAGCTGTCCTGATTTTTCTTTTTCACGTATGGTATTTCTCGGGATGCTTGTAATGCGCTCAACATCAGCAAGAGTATACATTTTAGACTTTTTGTCATACTCTGGTTGGTTTATGTACTTTTTTAGGTCGACAATTTTGTTTAATCCATTTTCAACAAGTGAGTCATATAAATTAACTTGATTGTCTACTGAGCCAAGTCCGTATGTTCTCATAATATGTTGAATTCCCCAGATTTTTTATTAAGTTGATGAAATCGTATAGTTATCCGGAAAATATGTCAACATGTAGTTTTTTCGGCGGAAATAAAATTTTTGTTTTTAGATTGTAATAAATATTGGGTAGAATACTAAACGAACAGTCCGATTAACGCACCTAAATTGGGGGGAGTTAAAAAATGCAAAATACTAAGCAAACTTTTCTAGTTATAGGAGCCACGAAAGGCATTGGGATGTAATTATATGTCAAAAAAAGAAATGACATTACAGGAAGTTGAGGTTCTCATCCAACCGGGAGAATTGGATACCCTTGAGTTCAAAAAAAGCACGGCTGAGTTGACCTCAGCATTAAAAACTTTATGTGGATTATTAAATCGCAATGGCGGGAAAGTTTTACTAGGTGTTACTGACAATAAACGTATCCTAGGACAAGATGTGTCTGATCAAACTCGTTTAGAAATTGCCAATGGGATAAAAAAAATTGAGCCAGCGCCTGTTGTTGATGTTGATTATGTAAATGTACCCAGCGCAACTCGCCAAGTTATTTTATTAACCGCATATCATGATGAATATGCCATACCTTATACATTTGAAGGCAAGCCATACGATCGTATTGGATCAAGCACAATTCTCATGCCGCAAGAGCGATATCAACGTTTATTATTAGAGCGGTCACATAAAAATAGAGGGTGGGAGGATGGTGTCGCAAAAGAAATCACGCTTGATGATTTAGATCACGATGAAATAATGAGAACCATACAAGAAGGAATTTCTAAGGGACGCATACCTCCGACAAAAGCAACCACAGATCCATTTGAAGCGTTGGTTCGATTGCAATTAGTCCGAAACAAATATTTCATCAATGCCGCAATTGTTTTATTTGCTAAAGAACCGACTCGCTGGTTACCTCAGTGTAAAATTCGTCTTGCACGATTTCGAGGAAATGATAAACGAGACTCTATTGATAATCGGCACGTGGAAGGCAACGCATTTCATTTGCTGGAAGAAGCATTGATTTTTGTACAGAGGCATTTGCCAATAGCGAGTAGATTTGAGCTTGGCAAAGTGGAAAGAATCGATGAACCTCTCATACCTATTAATGCTTTAAGAGAAATATTTGTAAATGCACTTTGTCACAGAGATTACCGATCTACGGGAGGTAGCATTAGTTGTGCTATCTATGATGACAAGATGGAAGTTTGGAATGACGGCTCTCTGCCGGAAGGGTTTCATTTTTCCGAGCTTAAATCCTTACATGAATCGAAACCGAGAAATCCAAGAATTGCCAGAGCTTTTTATTGCCGGAATTTATTTGAACATTGGGGCGGTGGAATTGAATTAGTATCTAATCTTTCCTAACGCGCAGGCAATCCAGATCCAGAATTTTTTGAACGAAGCGGAGGGTTTTGTGTAAAACTTCCATTTAAGCTATTGGTTCAAGATGAAATCGCCAAATCTCTTGCTTCCATTTTAAACTCTAGGCAAAAAGAAATCTTAGTATTATTGATAAATGACGGCATGTTGAGCGCAAGCGAAGTGCATTCAAAACTCTCAAAAGTTGCTGGTCTCAGAACTGTAAAAGGGGATCTAGCCCTTTTACAAACCTACCATTTAATTGAATCTCATGGTCAGGGTCGTAGTACCAAATGGAAGCTGAAATCGAAATAGCTAATCGTGCACTAATCGTGCACTAATCGTGCATTAATCGTGCAGCCATATAAAATTTGACAATATAATCAATTGATTAAGCCGTATTGGCGCGTCTAAATTTGGAGGAGTTTAAAAAATGCAAAATACCAAGCGAACTTTTCTCATTACAGGCGCCACAAAAGGCATTGGCTATGCAGTAGCCGAAACTTTATCCAATCAAGGTCATCAAGTAGTCGGTGTTGCGCGCAATCAGGCAAAATTTCCGGGCGATCTTTATCAAGCAGATTTATCAGATGAAAACAAATCGATCGAAATTTTTAATCTGATTCATGACAAATATAAAATTGATGGAATAATCAATAATGCTGGCATTGTGATACCGCAAGCATTGGAGTCAATTGATTTAGATGATTTTAAAAGTGTATTAAATATGAATTTAATTCCTGCTTTGCAAGCGATGAAAATTTTTGTGAAAGAGATGAAAGAAAGAAACTGGGGCAGGGTGATCAATATATCCAGTCGCGCCATTTTAGGAAGAAAAAATCTCAGCAGTTACTGTACTGCTAAATTAGGTTTAATTGCTTTAACACGCACTTGGGCTTTGGAATTGGCTAGAACAGGAATCACCGTGAATGCGGTTGCACCCGGCCCAGTTGATACAGAATCTTTTAGACACAATAATCCCAAAGGAAGTGTTGAAGAAAAACAGGCGCTGGAAAGAATTCCCATGTATCGTTTAGGCAGACCTATAGAAATAGCAGCAACCATCGCATTTTTATTATCTGAAGAAGCCTCATTTATTACCGGGCAAACTTTATATGTCGATGGTGGTGCAAGTATTGGTAATGCATTGATATAAAAATTTGAGGCTGAGATAGAATGATCAAACATGGCAAGATACCAGACTGGTATGATAAAGACAGCGAATTTGAAGAAGTGTTTCATAAAGACACTACGAATGAAAAAATCACTAATCGCACAATAGAAAAGATACTTAAAAAATACAAAGCTAAAACTGTTCTTGATTTGACATGCGGTGCTGGCTCACAAGTTTTTCATCTCTTAAAACGCGGGTTTCGAGTGACTGGTTCTGATATTAGTAAAGGAATGCTAAAAATCGCGAAGAAAAAAGCAAAACAAGAAAAAATCGATATAAAATTTCTGCACGGCGATATGCGCACTACACATCTAGGGCATTTTGATGCAGTTATCACGATATTTAATGCCATCGGTCATCTGACTAAAACTGATTTTTCAAAAACAATACGAAATATACATAGAAACTTAAATTCAGGCGGAATATATGTTTTTGATATTATCAATTTAAATTATGTGTTAGATAAAGATAATATTATGAAAATGTCATTGGAAAGAATGGGAAAGTCTGGAAATACGAAAATTCGCGAGCTTCAGCATAGTATCATTGATAACAGAGGTATTCTTATTTCTCACACTATTTTCTACACTCAAAAACCCAAACAAACGCCCAAAGTGGCTTCTAAAAACACTATTACGTTGCAACTTTATACCGCTCATGAGCTTAAAAAAATATTAAATAAAAATGACTTTAAAGTTCTAGAGGTGTGCGGCATTGATGGATCAAGATTTAATGAAAAGAAAACTGAGCGGATTGTTATCACTGCTAAAAAGAAATAAGAGTAAAATAAATGAAAAAAATAATTATCCACTAACTCATAATAAACAGGGGTTATATGCAAATCACTTTTTTATTTTATGATGGAATGACTGCGCTAGATGCCATAGGGCCGCACGAAGTTTTTTGTCGACTGCCGAATGCTTCCATTAAACGAGTTGCAAAAGTGCCTGGGAAAATTAATACATGCTCAGGGGTGATGTTGTATGCAGATTATGCGATATCAGATGTTTCGACTTCTGATATTTTGCTGATTCCAGGTGCAGGCAATGCAACTACGTTACAGGAAAATCCTGACATACTGGATTGGGTACGCTCAATACATGCTGGAACTACGTGGACGACATCAGTCTGCACAGGCAGTTTAATTTTGGGAGCGGCCGGTATTTTATCTGGTATTAAAGCAACGAGTCACTGGGCTGTATTGGATCGCTTAAAAAAATGGGGCGCGCAGCCCACGCAAGAACGTGTCGTTGAATCAGGAAAAATTGTGACCGCTGCAGGTGTTTCTGCAGGCATTGATATGGCATTGACACTCGCTGCTAAAATTTCAGGTGAAAAAGTTGCCAAGTCCTTACAATTAGGCATCGAATATGATCCTGAACCGCCTTTTGATTCGGGTTCTCCAGACAAAGCTGATCCTGAGTTACGAGAGGCATTACGAAAAAGACTGCTCGAGCGATTTGAAAAAAACATAGGGGTATGCTAATTAAGACTGCATCAAGAAAGATGGTTAGAATTATCAGGCAAACAATACTGAAATTTACTTTGCCAGTTATGCTCATTTTGTTTTTTACTATTTCTCAATCATGGGCATTCGTTGCTCATCCATCAAAATTTAATGGTCTACAATCAGAAACACGAATTTCTCGTGATCAAGCAGGCATTCCCCACGTTTATGCACATAATGATCATGATGCTTATTTTATGATGGGTTACATTGAAGCCATGGATCGTTTCTTCCAAATGGATTGTGCAAGACATTATTATGAGGGAAAGTTATCAGAATTATTGGGAGAAAAATATTTAGATTCAGATCGTCAAATCAGAAAATCTGGATTACCATTTTATGCATCACAATCGCAACATGCTCTTTCACTTAAAACAATCTCATTATTACAAGCATACAGTGATGGAGTGAATAGTTATTTAAAAAATAATCCATTACCTACCTCATACAAAATTATTCATCTTACAAAAAAAAGTGTTTCCAAATGGGAAATTAAAGACTCACTTGCGATTACACGCGGTATTAACGCCAATGTGACTGGAATCGCAATTACTCCAGGGAGTAAATCAAAACAAGTTGTCAGTTTTGATAGTATTTCGCAATCTGAAAGTTTTTTAAAATATGTAGAGGCGGGTGAGAAAGGTAATTTTGATGGCAAAGCACTTTGGTACGATGATATTTATCGTTCTGCACCGAATGAAACTGCGATGACTATCCCTGATTTTTTTAAATATAAAAATTTAACAAATAAAAATGTTACGAATACCTATTTCCCAGAAAATTTAACTGCTACCCATCGGGAAAATAATTTAGATAAATTAGACGATAATGGCAGTAATATTGTGGTTATAGATGGTAAACATACCACGACAGGATATCCGATACTTGCCAATGATTCACATTTGCCACTACGTTCCCCACCGTTATGGTATTTAATCGATGTTAGCATTGATGATCCGGGGAATTTGATGGATGCACATTTAGCCATTTTAATGCCGGGTAGTTTTATTTATAAAAGTGGACATAATCAAGAAATTGCATGGGGCTCTACGACCAGCCATGTCGATGTTTCAGATGTCTATTTAGAGCATTTAAAATTAAATAAAAATAATATTCCGACACATACTCTATTTTTGGGAAAATCCGTACCACTTAAACAAATCAAGCAAAAGTATTATTACAATACGTTTGGTGGCAATACGTTTAAAATTGCAGATCGTAATCCAATAAAAGATGATACTTTTCTTATTTCTTATCGGAATAATGGCCCACTTTTTTCGATCTCAGGTGACAAAGGCTACGGTATTCAATCTACCCTATTGGGAAACATTAATGCTCGCGATATTGAGGGTTTTTTTGCCTTGCCAAGAGTAAAAAATCTAAACGATTTCAAAGAGGCAATCCATCGTTTAGATATTTCATATTATAATTTTGGCTATATAGATAATAAAGGTAATATTGCATTTTTTGAAAGTGGTGAAATTCCGTTACGCAAAGATTTAGAAACAGGAAAATTGGCGGATGTTCCACCGTATTTTATTCGCAATAGCGCGTATGGTTATGAAAACAGTTGGATACCACTTAAACATATTCCACCAACACAATCACTTCCCTACAAAATTATTCCATTTGATGAAATGCCCCATGTGATCAATCCAAAGCAGGGATATTTCGTCAATTCAAATAATGATCCAATAGGGTTAACACTAAACAATGACCCGATAAATAATCAATTTCGTTCTAATAAAGGCATTTATTATCTTGGGTTTAAAGCAGCGCCAGGTGAGCGTGCCGAACAAATTACACGTTTAATTCAAAAGAAATTATCTCAGAATAAAAAGATTTCTCTGGGTGACGTCAAGTCGATACAAAATAATAATCAATCCATCCTCGCTGAACGTTTTGTTCCTTTTATTCTGAATGCATTTAAACAAGCACAATCTGAGAATGCGCCTACAATACTGAAAAAATATTCTAAAGACTCTGATATCGTTGAAGCGATAAATAAATTACGCCAATGGAATTATAGTACTCCGACAGGTCTTAAAGAAGAATATGATTCTGTTAAAAATTTTAATAATCCACAAGAGCCAAAACCAGTTGACATTAATAATAGTGTTTCAACGACCCTTTTTTATGCTTGGCAAGGCCGATTTCTTATTAACACCGTCGAACATACGCTCTTAAAAAATAATTTACCGGTAGAAAGTTATCCAATATATACGGCAGCGATGTTGCATTTGCTTGATACATTTAATTTAACTCATGGAGTAGGGGAGTCCGGATTAAATTTTTTTGATACTGATGCTGTATTGGATCCATTGGTTGCGCGCGATTATTTAATTTTAAAAAGCTTAAGAGAAGCGCTTGATTTATTAAAAAGCCATTCCTTTGCTGATGCATTTGCATTTTCATCTAATCAAAATGATTATTGTTGGGGAAAGCTGCATCGAGTTATTTTTAATAATCCATTAGATCGTAATATTCCACCATTAGGCAGCTTTAATAATTTTACGCCAAAACTCCCTGGTATTCCGCGAGAGGGTGGAATCGAAACAATTAATGCTGCGAGTTTTAATGGGTTGGCCAGAAGACCATCCGATTTTGTTTTCACATCAGGCGCATCATTGAGATATATCGTAGAAATGAAACCTGCTGCTATTACAAGCTTGATTAATATCCCAGGCGGTGAAAGTGAAGAGCCGGATAATCCATATTTTGCTGATATGCTGGGAGATTGGTTAACAGGCAGTTATTCCATTTCCGATTCTTAGAATGATTTAATCAGAGGTGCAAAATGAATTCAAATAAATTTACTAAAAAACAACTCATCGAGGCTTTAGAAAATAACATTCGCGAAAAATTTTCTTATTTTCAAAAATCTTTGAGCAATATGGAGTTAATTGAAAAATATTCACTGCTTGTTATTAATAGTAATGAAGCAACAGATATGTTTAATATCGTGTGTTGTAAAGGTAATGTAGCTCCCAATCAAGTGACTAATGCAATTAATCACTTCAGAGAGAAAAATTTACCATTTGCATGGTGGGTAGGTTTCGAAGGCGAGCCAAATAATTTAACAGACATGCTAGAAAAAAATGGACTTAAGAGATCAGAAGAAGAGTTAGCAATGGCCATAGAGTTAAATTCCATTGTAGATTTCGAAATGCCTAAAAAACTTATAATAAAGCGCGTAGATGATAATCAAACAATAAGAGATTACATACGTGTTATCACTAATATCGTTCCCAACGAACAAAATGCGATTGAAAGTTTTTACCATAAAGCGGAACGAATAGTTTTTTCTAATAATGCAAAAGTCGAATTATATGTTGGTTATATCGATTCTCAACCCATCAGTACCTGTTCGATATATTTTTCTGAAAATGTAGCAGGAATATTTGACATCATTGCGTCGCCAAAAATGAGAGGGATAGGAATAGGGTCAGCAATGACTGTGACAGCAATGAATGCCGCATTTAATAGGGGTTATGGCACTTGCATCTTAACAGCAACCAATGACGCTAAATTTTTATATGAAAAAATAGGATTCAAGCCGTTAAAATCAATGTGTGTTTATAGTTAGTTAGCAAATGACGTTGTGGATTTTGCTTGATATCTTACAAGGTTAGCGTATAAAATATGACAGCAAATTGTATTCAATAGAGGTATTCCTCCAGTGCGCAAGTAAATTTTCCACAGAAAGAATGACTTAAATAAAAATTAAGTCTTTTATTCATTTCCCGTTTATAAAGACATAGCGGGACTTTTTGGAAAATATAACTATGACGCAGCCTCAAATTCTCGTAAATAATATTTGTTTTCAACTTCCCAATGGTAAAAATATTTTTAATGATTTGACATTGGCATTCTCTAAACAAAAAATCGGTTTAGTGGGAAGGAACGGCATTGGTAAATCAACTCTCTTGAAATTGATTTTAGGCAAGCTTTTGCCAAATACCGGCTCCATTCAGATAGAAGGAAAAATCAGTTTTTTGCCTCAAAACCCTGAAATATCCACAGATACAACGCTCGCTGGTTTTCTCGAGTGCGAAGAAAAAATAAATGCTTTGCATCGAATTACCCACGGAAGTATCGACGAAAAAGATTTCATTATTTTAAATGAAGAGTGGGATATTGAAGAACATATCAAAAAATGGTTAGAGACTTTCGGCTTATCGCATATTCCTTATGACAGAAAAGTTTCGATGTTAAGCGGTGGTGAAGTTACTCGGTTATTTTTAGCAAAAATATTTTTATCTAACGGGGATTTTTTATTATTGGATGAGCCTACTAATCATTTAGATGTTATTGCAAGAGAACAACTCTATCGTGCCATTCAATCGTGGCAAAGAGGCCTGATTGTAGTGAGTCATGATCGAACCCTTCTTAATTTGCTGGATCAAATAGTTGAATTATCCACGTTGGGTGCAATACGATACGGCGGTAATTATGATTCGTATATGATACAAAAAGAAATAGAAAAAAATGCTAATGAACAACAACTGAATGATGCAAAAAAATTAATGGAAAAAACAAAAAATACTATCCAATCTTCTCGAGAAAAGCATCAGCAGAAACAATCGTATGGAATAAAATTAAGACGAAGCGGTAAAATTGATAAAATGGGCGCTGATTCAAAAAAAGGACGAAGTGAGCGAACACAAAGTAAATTGCTTATTAAGAATGAACGTCTAATTAATCAGGCTGAGTCCCGGTTACAATCTGCTAAAGAAAAAATTGAAATTAATGAAGAAATTCATATTGAGTTACCTAAAACACAAGTTCCAAATGGAAAAATAGTGTTAGATATTGAAAATCTCTATTTTAGTTATGCGGAAAATAAAAATATTATTCAAAATTTTTCGCTGAAAATTCAGGGACCAGAAAGAATAGCATTTACTGGAAATAATGGTAGCGGTAAAACAACATTAGTTAAATTAATACTTGATCAATTACAGCCACAATCAGGCAAAATTGTTATCGGTACACAATACGTTCAATATTTAGATCAAAACGCGAGTTTGCTTGATCCTCATTTATCTGTATTAGATAATTTTTTGAAATTAAATCCTGATGCAAAAGAAAATGACGCTTATCGTCATCTTGCTCATTTTTTATTTAGAAATATAGATGCTTTGAAATCAGTAAAAAATTTAAGTGGAGGAGAAAAATTACGCGCATTATTAGCTTGTGTATTAATGTCTAATCATCCGCCACAATTATTGATACTGGATGAGCCAACAAATCATTTAGATATTAATAGTTTGAAAAGCGTTGAATCAGCGATTATTCATTATCGAGGAGCTCTGATCGTTATTTCTCACGATAAAACATTTTTAAAAAATATTGGAGTGAAAAAAATGATATCAGCGCCTTTTTAAATATCCCAAACTAATTTTTCAAAATCATCAATGCTATTTACCTTATTTCTCCAATTTTTTATTCTAATCTGTACGTTTAAATTACTATAACGATGCAATAGCATTAAGGCCGTTAATTGACGACTCAAGAGCGGAGTCATTTTTTCAGACGTGTAGCCAACCGCAAGTAAAAATTCTTTTAACAATTTTTTATTTCCTTGAATCAAAAAAGCGCCAGGACCCAGTAAATCATATTCAGGTAATCCCAACATGCAATCACCAAAATCAATTAATCCAGCGATATGCCAGGTATTATTTTTTTGCGTGACCAGCAAATTCATTGGCGTATATTCACCGGTTAAAAGAATAGGTTTTTGGATCACAGGTAATAATTCTTTAACTATCTTTAAATAGCTAGGAATTTGTTGTATTAATTTCTCGGGAAGTTTTGTTTTTTGATGTTGTGCCACACATTGATTTATTTGGTGTGAAATAAATTGCGGCCAATGACAATCAATCGCCTCAAGACCATCGACAGACAAAGAATGAACTTCCCGAATTAAAGTACCTAACTCACGAATAAGAATTGTTTTATTTTCATCATTTAATTTTTCCCAGAGCCCTTCGAGAAGAACGCCATCCAGTCGATTTGTAATAATGTATGGCCATCCCGATAGGGTTCCTTCATATTCTATTTCAGGCGTTTGAACAGAAAGTTTTTTCTTTAAATGTTTTAATACTAAAACTTCATTGGTGAATTGTTCTTGATGAAATGGCGGATAAATTTTAATGATTCGATCGTTTCCATACGAAAATACAATATTGGTTCCTTCAAAAAGCTGAAAAGGCTTGTGAGGTAAATCATGATAAGCAATAATTTCTTTTGCTATATTTTCAAATAATCCGTTTACTAACTTTAATTCTTCAAATTCTTCGAATGAATTAGTTAATGGAAGAGGGGTTTTGGCGTTAAAATTGTGCATATTCATCTACTAGTCGTGTTTAACTGGTTAAGTAATTGATCCAACATATACAGTATTTTCTTCAGATAGCAGTCGTTTATATTAATCCATATCCACATCTTTTAAATCGCCTTGAATTAATCGCACTTGACCGTGTATTCGAATAATTTGCTGACCTTCGAAACGAAAATACGCAATGACCTCAGCTTTTATTGGATCATGGTTAATATTTTTTCCATTGGGATAATAAATTGAAAACAGTTCATTTCCATGTTCAATAATATGTTGATAATCAATAGAATCAATGACCATATTTTTCTTTTGTTCAATGACGTGGTCAATATATTCTGGCAACTGCATAATAACGCCATTGATACATTGTTCATAATCCGGGTGGAAAAATTTTTTGATCGTATTTCGAGTATCTTCTATTGGATTGTAAACATTATTCCAAATGGTTTTTAAAAGATTCATGTAGTTCATTGTGAGTTCTTCCTAAATAATAGTCTCAATCAAGATATGGAATTAAAAATTCGATAAATAATATTTTCATTTGAATTAGTTATCTCATGAATAATGCAAGTATACCAAATGCTATAAGGATTAATCCTGACAATCGATTGATATTTTTCATCATGGTAGGACTTAAACGATGATGGAATAAAAACGCGACACCACTACTCAATATAATCCACCAACATGCCGAACCCATAGCGATAGCTGATACCAAAATCAGTGCATCATTAAAATCGGGATGAGTGGTTCCCAATCCAAGACCTGCAAATACTGCAATAAAAGATAAAATAGTCGCTGGATTAGTGAGTGTTAATAGATAAGTTTTTCCCAAAGCATGCCATGATGAACGATCAGAGTGACCCGCAGATTTTTTTTGCGGTTTAGTCAAAAATAATTTGATGCCTAAATACAGAAGAAACAAACCGCCTACAATGCGAATCCAAAATTGTTGAGCGATTAATAATGATGAAATGGCAGTTAAACCAAAACCCGCGATTAAACCATAGGTGCCATCAGCCAGTGCTGCGCCAAGCCCAGTCATCAATCCAATTTTAAATCCGTCATGTAGCGATCGCTGAATGCATAAAATGCCAATAGGCCCGACGGGAGCTGCTATGGCGAAGCCAATAATAAGACCTTTTACAAAAAGAGCAATCATGGTTTTATTCCATATTATTTCTAATTTTAAAATGAACTATACCAAAATTGAGACGTTATAGCCTAAAAACCAAGGATTTTGTAAGCCGCTATTGTTGACATATTTATTTAAAGATATATAATATATATATATTTTAACAATATAGTGTCAATAAAATGAAGATTAAAGAGTTTTTTGAAGCTCATCCCGTCTTCCGTTATGAAGAATTTGCTGCATTTATGACGGCTCTTGGTACTACTCGTCCTGAAAGTTGGCGGCAACAATTAAGTTATCATCAAAAGGCGGGGCATCTTATTCATCTCCGCAAATTTCTTTATGCAGTAAAACCTATGTTTAGTCAGGAGATAACTGTCGACCCATATCTTATTGCAAATAAAATAACACCTGATACCGTGCTTGCATATCATACAGCACTAGAGCTACATGGGATTGCTTATACCACGCTCAGTGAATTTACTGTTCTAACAACCCATCAGACACAAACTTTTACTTTCGAAGGTCAGCGCTTTCGTGCAGTTATAAAACCCAATCTCCTTTTTGATAACAATAGTAATTATGGTATAGAAACAGTAAAACGCTCCGGGATGATTATAAAAATAACGAGCCTTGAACGGTGTATTGTTGATATTATTGATCGCCCAGATCTGGGGGGCGGCTGGGAGGAAGTTTGGCGATCGCTTGATAACATTACACGATTTGATGCCAATAAAGTAATTGAATACACGTTACTTTTAAAAAATGCTACGACAGTTTCAAAAGTGGGATTTTTCTTAGAGCAATTTCCTCCGCATCTTGCTGTTGATAAAAATATCATTAAAAAACTATTACCCTATATTCCCAAGCAAGCTCATTACATGAATCGTGCAGAAAGGAAGGGCGGAAAATATTTTAAAAAATGGCGTTTGATTGTTCCGTTATCGATTATTAACCGATCATGGGAAGAACCTAATGTTCCAAATATCTGACAATGAATTAAAACAAGACGCACGAAATCATGGTTATCGTTCTGAAATTCTAGAAAAAGTTTATCTTCTATTAGATTTATTAGATGAATTTATGGCAGTGCCCTATTTATCTGAGAGACTAGTATTAAAAGGAGGGACCGCAATAAATTTATTTTGCAGTAATCAGTTTCCTCGCTTATCTGTTGATATTGATTTTAATTATATCGGTTCTGTTGATAGAGAAAACATGCGTAAAGAAAAGCCTGAATTAGAAAATATTTTGTCAGATATTTGCAAAAGACGAAAATATGAATTTCATCGAAATCCACGAAGTCATGCGGGCGGCAAAATGGTATTAGTTTATAAAAGCGTCATGGGAACAAAAGGGCGTCTTGAAATAGATCTTAATTATATATATCGTTCACCATTATGGGAGCCTGAATGGCGTTCTTCACCTGCATGGCCAAAATCTATTAGAGCAAAAATATTAGATATTCACGAATTAGCAGCAGGAAAACTAAACGCGTTACTTGAGCGAGAAGTGAGCCGTGATTTGTTTGACAGTCATCAACTATTAACTAAATGGCCATTAAATGAAGAAAAACTCAGGTTAGCATTCACTGTATATGCTGCAATGAGAAAACAAAATTGGCAGGATATTGCAGTAGACAAAGTTAAATTTTCTGTAAAAGATATTAGAGATAAGTTAATTCCGGTTTTGAAAGAGAGCGAGGCACCCGAACCGCGATTTCCTGTTGTTCAAACCTGGGCAAAAAAAATGGTTGAAGAATGTAAATCCCGTATGAGTATGGTTTTACCTTTTAAAGAAAATGAAATTGAGTTTTTAAAAGTGCTTCAGCAACACGGAGAAATTAGACCGGAGTTAATCAGTGATGATGTTGATTTTTGTGAGCGAGTTAAAAAACATCCACTGTTACATTGGAGAATAAAAACATGAATCAATATCATTTAAGCACAGACGCGATTGGAAGAAAAAGACTGGATTTACAGGGCAAAGTATATAATCCGGGCTCCCAACAATTTTTGCTAGAGCAAGGCATTAAAAAAGGATGCTCTGTTTTAGAGGTGGGTTGCGGCTCTGGGACGATGACAAAATGGCTAGCAGAGCAAGTAGGAAAACAGGGAAGGGTCCTTTGCATTGATAATAGCCGTTCCCAAATCCTTGCAACGCAACGTCTTGCTAAAAAATTTAAATTAAAGCAAGTAGAGTGTCAGGAACTTTCAGTATTTAATTTAGATCAACTAAAAGAGAAGTTTGATCTCATTTATTTACGTTTTGTTTTAATTCATTTGGATGATCCCTTGAGCGCATTAATT
>Ga0207003_1010_pt1 | contig 66020 bp, 56 predicted proteins | sample Alteio_BWMinCont_89_FD_153474 | JGI IMG/M metagenome (GOLD analysis project Ga0207003, IMG submission 153474) | Enriched cells from forest soil in Barre Woods Harvard Forest LTER site, Petersham, Massachusetts, United States -... | ecosystem: Environmental > Terrestrial > Soil > Temperate forest >...
GAATCGGCCACCAGTCGTATAAGAAGACCTCAAGAGGGCGCCACATGGAGACCCACCCGCCGATCGTAAGGCTTTCACGCAAAATCTCGCCAATACGGCTGCCCTTCATCAAAGTGGCAAGAAAATCGCCCAACGCAATCGCGCCCGCCAAAGCGACCAGACCGATCAGCAGACTCGTCCGACCCAGCCGGAACAGTTCCCGGAGCCGTTGCCTATATGTTTGAGCGCGATGCCGGAAGAACTCATGAATCGCGTCTCGCAAAACAGCAGCCTCGTCGGGTAAACCTGCCTCGCGATCGAGGTCCACGACCAATGCAAGCGATGCGTCACGGGGCAGGTCCTTGGCCCACCCTACGATGAATTCCTCCGCTTTCGGATCGAGGTCTCGATCACGGAATGGCGAAGGGTCGATGGCATCAAACAATTGCCTCAATTCACCAACATGCACCTCAATCACAGCGCACTTGGCAGGAATCGGGTCACCGGAGGATGCCTTGTCCTTCGAGAGATTTGTCATTGCATTGGTCCGTTTCTACCAAGATCCTAAACGGGAGGCAACCGCCCGCCTAGTGAATCCCTTGGACGATCTGTCGAAGCACCACCAGCACTGGACACGAATATATACGAAGTTTTCGAGGATCTGTGCTCCAGCATCATGCGCTTGGCTGGAGACGGTCGGGATCGGCGATATTGCCAAAAGGATTTCTGGAAAAAACTCTGAACGTGCTCCCGTTGCGATCACGTCCTTGTGTGCTCAAATTGACAGCTCGGCTAATAGCCATGAACCTCAGATTGCTGCTGGACGTGAGCCGCAGACGATGGGACTGAACTTGTGGTCGAACGTAACACTCTGATTAGGTCCTGCCGCAGCAAATATACAGACAGCGCCAGAAGGCCGATATCCTTCATAAGGAAAGCGACCATGTCAGTCATTGCGGGAAAGCCACCGGCAGATTTCGCCCAGGCGTCTGGCAGAAATGGGATGATCGAGATGGTCGAGATCAAAGCAAAACAAGCCCCGAGGGCTCCGAGGACGCCCAGCTTTTTGTTCCAAAACCCCGAAAATAAGAGCACGCAAAACAGCCATTCAGAAGTTCCCAGAAACCGCCCGGCGCCCCGAATGCCGAAAATAGGGTAAAGCCAGAAAATAAATGGTCCGTGGCTGATAAGAGGGACCAGGGCCTGAGCCTCATAATTAAACCATTTCGAATATCCAAAAAATAGGAAAATGATCACTATCGCTGCACGGATCAGGTGGTAGTCAAGATCGTTTTTGAGGATGCCGAGCCTAATCAGAATCTTAAAGAGCGGATTCACTGTCGTCTACCTCCCAGTTCAGGCGCTGGTTCACTCGATTCGTAAGCTGACCAAGTCGCATGTGCACGTCACATTCCACTGAATCGCAAGCATCCTGGAATCGATAGTCACTCACTGCAGGCTCAATTGTGCACTAGAAATGTTGATGCGGACGTTGTGCCAGCATTACCGCTCGTTTCATCAACTGTTGATTGGATTCAGCTCTCGCGGCATGTCGACCCTAAGTCACGTGTCGTTATAGCAACGCAGCCAGTCATCCGACTATTGAAAAACCGGGATCGGCATTGGCGATTGCGTAGCCAATGCCAGGCCTTTGCAAATGTTCGAAGATGCATGCATCGAAGGCAGACCTAGCGAATCGCTGCGGAAGAAAGCTGCTGAACATTAATTTGGAACCCGGGATGCATTCAAACTCGAAGATCACGAGGAGCCCCATCTATGGCAGCGACAGCTCTACAACTGAGTCAAGAACCAACTGCCGTCGATTGTTATGAGAGTAAAGTTCAGGAATTGACCGATATTATTACCCACCACTCGGCTCGCTTTCGCCGGATCGCGCTGGGTCATCTGAGCAACTTTGCCGACGCTGAGGATGCCGTGCAGGAGGCTGTGCTCTCGGCCTTGACACATGTTCACCAGTTCAGGGGGCAAGCGAAGATGTCCACGTGGCTCACGACGATCGTAATTAATTCCGCACGAATGAAGCTCCGGCGGCGTTTAACGTCGGCGCAATTGGTTTTGGATGAACCCGACGGGCACGATGATCTTCCGCTAGAAAACACCGTGTCGGATACGCGGCCTGGTCCGGAAGAGGCATATCGTAATCGAGAAATTGCGGAGACACTGGCTCAGGCAACCTCGCGGCTATCGCCTACTTTGCGCACAACTTTCGAATTGCGCGACATCGATGGCCTGAGCATTCGCGAAACAGCAGATCTCCTCGGAGTCCCTACCGGAACGATCAAGGCACGGCTCGCCCGAGCTCGCGTGAGACTTAGAGAAGCGATGGGGAAGGGTATCCTGCGAAAACGTGAGGGGGTACGGTCGCGACGGCAATTGCTAACAAATGACTTCGCGCAGGTGGCTTCGCGCCAAGTGACTCGCATCGGAAACCATGGACTTCTGTTGATGGAAGGAGCTGTATGTGGCTAGAAAGGTCAAATCGGCCAATGGAGAATGTGCGATCTGCCATTGTGAACTGCATCTGTCCCGAATGCGGCGGGGTCATTGAACTCTGCTCAAACCAGTTCAGATGCGTAGGACGATGTGGCAAAGATTGGCGAGCTATTTGGGAGAGCCAACACTCGAACGGCACCCAAGCACGGCGCCGCGACAATCGTCGGCAATTTCGCGAGAGCCGGGGATGACTGCACGTACGAGGACTGAGGGTCTTGGCATCCCAGTTGCTTTCAAAATGGTCAGCAAGCGGCACACGCCATGGAATCGTGGACACGTGCGCAACTCGCGCGAGCCGAGGTTAGCGAGTGGCGACGCCGCAAATGATGGAGGATGTCATGGCCAAAGTGATCGAATTTTACATTCCGGATCTTTTCTCAAAAAAAGTCAGCACAGCTCAGGGCGAACGGGGCAGATTGATTGAGTTTGGTTTACCTTATGTAAAAGAGCCAGTGTTGCCGTTTCGCGAACCGGCACCACGTGATCCGGGCACGAAAGCGGGCGCGATCCCGGTGTGGGGCTTTTGCATTTGAGCTAGGCTGGCTTTCAGGGAATCTCAACTACATGTCAAACGGACGCAGTCTGAGCGGGATGGTCCGACGGTTTCGTAGATCAGAAAAGCGGTGGCATCAATATCTCGCTAAATCCTTGGCAGCAGACGGCACCCGAAGTGCGACCTTCAGCCAAGTGAAATCATCAGGTCTTCTGGGATAAACTTCTTTGCAGGCGCCAGCTTTGGGATCCCAAACACGACATGGCCGGAGATACCTACATTCTGCCCCGAAGTGACGGGCGACGCTATGAAGCTGTGCTTCGTCTCAGCGAAGCCCTCTCGGTGTGCACAGAACCCGAGGACCTGACGAAGGTTCTCTCGGAACAGTTACACGAATTCCTCGACTTCTTACAGTTCTACATCATTGTCTACAAGGAGAAATCCTCGGAAGTCGAATGGGCTGTGGTAGGGCGAGAGAAGAGTCTGATGGCTGCGTATGCGGATGTGCCAGTTAACCAGCGACCATCGTGGCAGGCATATACCACGCAGGAACCCTTCCACATACATGACTGGAGCACCGATGCAAGAGTACCGGCACGCCTCAAAGAAGGAATCGCTGCTCAGGGGCTCGACGTCGGTCCGCTCGTTTTTGTTCCCCTAACCACGCCGCATCGCCGCCTGGGCGCGTTGGGCATGTCCGGATCGCCTAGAACTGTCTACAGCAATGATGACATTAGTTTTTTGCGGCTCGTTGGTCGCGTGGTGGCATTCGCGATTGATGACAATTTCAATCTCAGGCGGGCCGAGGTCGCGCAGCGAGAATTACAACGCCAGAATGAGCTACTGCAACGCAGTGAGCGAGAGCTCCGCGAAGTTATTGAAACCATTCCGTCCATGGCATGGTCCGCCGCACCAGATGGTTCAGCTGACTTCTTCAACGGGCGCTGGCTGGCGTACGCTGGCCTCACGGCGGATCTAGCGCAAGGTTGGGGCTGGACAGCGGCGGTTCATCCGGATGATTTGAAGGTACTGGTGGATTACTGGCAAACCATTATGGTTTCAGGCCAGCCAGGTGAAATCGAAGCGCGCTTGCGGCGTTTCGACGGAGTATACCGCTGGTTTCTGTTCCGTGCGACTGCATCCCTCGACGACAACGGAAGGATAATCAAATGGTACGGGACAAATACCGATATCGAGGAACGCAAAAGTGCGGAGCAGGCTCTCAGGCGCAGCGAAGCTTATCTGGCGGAAGCGCAGAGGCTGACCCAAACGGGCAGTTGTGCTCTTGATGGCACTAGTCGCGAGATCGTGTACTGGTCCGAGGAAATGTTCCGACTTTTCGGGTTTGATCCACAACAGGGCTTACCAATGTGGGACCAATCGGTGCAGCGAATACACCCAGAAGACCGTGACAAGTTCAGGACGGCAGGTGATAGGTCGTTCCTCAAGAAAGTAGATTGCGACGTCGAGTTCAGAATCGTGAAACCCGATGGAACAGTCAAACACATTCATGGCATCGGCCATCCAGTTTTGAGTCGCAATGGAGAGCTTCTCCAAGTGGTCGGCACCATGGTGGATGTTACGGAGCGCAGGCGTGCCGAAGAATCCTTGCGCCGCAACGAGAGTTACCTTGCTCAAGCGCAGCGGCTCGCTCATATAGGAAGTTGGGCGTGGGACGCCACCGGCAGGAACGCGGTGCATGTGTCGGAGGAATGGTGTCGCATATACGGCTTCGATCCAAAAGATGGCATGCCTAGCTGGGAGCAACGGCTGCAGCGCGTTCATCCAGAAGACCGCGCTAGATTTCAGCTAACCATTGATCGAGCAGTCGCCGACAAATCCGATTATGACGTGGAGTTCCGAATTCTGCCCCCGCAGGCGCCAGGCAGATACATCCATTCCGTGGGTCACCCAGTTTTGGGCTCTTCTGGGGAATTAATGCAATTCGTGGGCGTCTCGATGGACATCACCGAGAGCAAGCAGGCGGAGCAAGAGCACGAGAGATTGCGCCAAGAACTGGCGAATCTCGCACACCTGAACCGAGTCAGTACGATGGGTGAACTGACCGCCTCGTTGGCTCATGAGATCAAGCAGCCCATTGGGGCGGCCGTAACCAACGCGGAGGCATGTGCGCGATTACTCGACCGCGATCAACCCGATGTGCCGGAGGCGCGAGAAGCTGCGTTGGAAATGGCCAAGGACGCCAGGCGCGCAGCCGAGATCATCGACCGTGTCCGCTCGCTGTACCACAAGGGTTCTTCACAACTAGAGACAATTGAAGTAAACGAAGTCATTAGCGAGATGGTGGTTATGTTGCAGAACGAAGCCAATCGACATTCGGTTACGATACGCACCGATCTTGCCGAAGGGCTCCCCAAGGTCATGGCGGATCGGGTGCAGTTGCAGCAGGTATTGCTCAACCTCATGCTCAATGGCATTGAAGCGATCCGGGACACAAGCGGTGAACTCAGCATCAAGTCTGAGGTGGGCGACGATAGTCAACTGCTGATCTCGGTCACCGATACAGGCATGGGACTGCCCACTGAAAATGCAGAACAAATTTTTAACCCATTCTTTACCACGAAGTCTCAAGGTACAGGCTTGGGACTAGCCATCACCCGTTCCATTGTCGAATCACACGGTGGCCGGATTTGGGCTACTGGAAATCCCGGTCGGGGGGCAACGTTTAGTTTTACCCTGCCCAGTAGGGTGGCAGTAGCCGCATGACCTTCCCCGATACTCCCACTGTGTTTATTGTCGATGACGATGGCCGCATGCGTGCAGCTATGCAGCGTCTGTTGAAGACGGTGGGGTTGCACTCGGAGTCGTTTGCTACGCCACAAGACTTTCTGCGGCGGAAGCTTCCAGACGGTCCCAGCTGCCTCATACTGGATATACGACTTCCCGGAATGAGTGGCCTGGATGTCCAAAGCAAACTAAACGAGACAGGAGCTGAGATCCCCATTATTTTTATTACCAGCCACGGGGATATTCCCATGACTGTCAAAGCGATGAAGTCTGGCGCCGTGGAATTTCTGACAAAGCCATTCCGCGATCAGGACTTGATCGATGCGATTCAGCAAGCGCTGAAAAGCAATGCAGAGGCGCGGCAACAAAAGAGTGAGCTTGCGCAATTGCAAGAACGCTACGCGAAATTGACAGCGCGCGAGCGCGAGGTCATGCGTCTCATTGTTTCCGGCATGCTTACGAAGCAGATTGCCTCGACGCTTGGCACCACCGAAATCACCGTGACCGTGCAGCGTGGGCAAGTAATGCGCAAGATGGAAGCGAACTCGCCTGCCGAGCTAGGAAGAATCGCAGAAAGGCTCAAGCTTCCGATAGCCCCCTAGCCGTGTGCCGACCCTACCCCGCCCGCAGGCACGACCAAGAACTCCGTCATACATACATATCATCGCCCTTATAACAACCAATAATTGCGTTCTGCGCACAGCGGGTCAATCCTGTACCTGTATGGCTAGTGGGAGGAAGGGGAAAATGGTTGCTGTTATCGAGGACGACGAATCGTATCGAGTCGCCGTGCAACGTTTGCTGAAATCGGCAGGCTTTTCGGTGAAATCGTTCGCCTCTGCCGAGGATTTCCTAAGCTCTGGCCGGCAACACGAAACAAGCTGTCTGATCAGCGATATCCGCATGCCGGGGATGTCTGGGCTGGAGCTCCAGGCTAAGTTGAATGCTGATCGCTGCCCGATTCCGACCATTTTTATTACTGCACACGGGGACGAAGACATGCGATTGCAGGCCATGCGAGGTGGTGCAGTGAAATTTATGGTCAAGCCTTTTGACGGCGCAATTCTACTTGAGAGCGTTCGAGCGGCCTTTGAGGCTGAGGGCTGATTCAAGTCGATTGCACGGTTCTTGGTGGGAGATATTGTGGGCACGTTTGAGAGACTACACTCTGACGAACGCGACGACAGAGACCGACAATTTGATCACATTGTCGGCGACAGCCCTGGTCTTGAATCAGCTCTCGCGGAAGTCCGACGTGTGGCGCCAACTGATTCCACGGTGCTGGTTCTGGGAGAAACCGGAACGGGGAAGGAATTGATCGCCCATGCCATTCACAATCTGAGCGCGCGCTGCGGACGCCCCTTCGTGAAGCTTAACTGCGCTGCCATACCCTTCGATCTCTTGGAGAGTGAGTTGTTTGGGCACGAGAAGGGTGCCTTTACCGGGGCCGTAGCACAAAAACTTGGCCGTTTCGAAATGGCGGATACCGGCACTCTTTTTCTTGACGAAATTGGGGACTTGCCGCTGGCCCTACAGCCGAAACTCTTGCGCGTTTTGCAGGAACAAGAGTTCGAACGCCTGGGCAGCGGCCGCACCCATCACATCAACGTGCGTCTGGTTGCCGCAACTCATTGCGATCTGGCCCGGATGGTTGCACGTAATGAATTCCGCAGTGATCTTTACTATCGGCTGAACGTGTTTCCGGTCGTGGTTCCGCCCTTGCGAGAGCGCCGGGAGGACATACGCCAGTTGGTTCTTCATTTCGCCGAGGTATTCGCCCGGCGGATGGGGAAGCACATTGAACAAATACCGGAGACAACCATGAATGCATTCATTGCACATCCTTGGCCCGGCAATGTACGTGAACTCCAAAACCTCATTGAACGAGCTGTAATCCGATCGGACGATGGCGTGCTGCCCAATCCTCTGCCTCCATCACAGACGAGTGCAATCCCCACGGTTGCCCCACAGGGCACACTCCACGAATACGAAGCAACTCTGATCTTGCAGACATTGCGGGCTGCGGGAGGAATGATAGGAGGACCGCGCGGAGCGGCTGCCCGGCTGGGGCTTAAGCGCACAACATTAGTCTCCAAGATGAAGAGGCTCGGGATATACCGACCGCGGTTTCAGCGACTCATCGATGAGGTCAACGAGGGACCGGAACTGGCGGTATGAGTCCCGTTCGGTGCCTTGCCCGGCGCGCTTGCACGGGCTTGCACAAAAGTTAGTTATTCCTGCCTTAAACACCTTATGAAATCAACTTGTGCAATATGCCAATTTATGTGCTGACCCAAAGCTCGATATGGCGTCACGACGATATTTCGACGCCGTCTATCTTGTCAGCTGAAGTCTCTGGATCTTCCATCCCTCACGATCCTGACCGTATTCGCGTGCCTTTGAGTCCGGTCGTCATACTTGAGAACAGGGACGTCCGATGACATCGACTTGGAATATCAATTGCAAATAATCATTGCGTAGTTCGCGCTAGGTTGACTGCTCACGAAAGGACTTGGTTATGTCAAAGAAGTTTGAGGGAAAGGTCGCGGTTGTCACCGGAGGCTCGGCGGGAATGGGCCTGGCTACCGCGAAGCGCTTCGTCCAAGAAGGGATGGATCACGTCTTCATTACTGGCCGCGGTAAAGACGCGCTGGACGCTGCAGCTGCCGAGATTGGAAAGAACGTGACGGCCGTACAGGGAGACGTGGCCAAGCTTTCTGATCTTGATCGTTTATACGACAGCGTAAAAAAACACAATCGACAGATCGATGTCATTTTTGCGAATGCCGGCCTCGCGAAGTTGGCTCCGTTTGGGACGGTGGATGAGAAGTTCTTCGACCTTCACTTCAACGCCAACGTGAAAGGACTCTTCTTTTCCGTACAAAAGGGCCTTCCGCTAATGAAGGACGGGGGTTCCATCATCCTTAATGGATCTATAGCCGATATCAAGGGCTTTCCCGCGATGAGCGTGTATAGCGCCACCAAGGCCGCGGTACGTTCCTTTGCGCGGACCTGGACCAACGACTTGCGGGACCGCCGCATCCGGGTGAATGTGCTCAGCCCGGGTCACATCGACACCCCGATTCTGGAAGATCTTCAGCAGGGCGAGGCGCTCCTGAAGATGAAGAAGGAGATGGAGAACAACGTCCCACTCGGAAGACTGGGAGACCCAGACGAGATTGCCAAAGCTGTCTCATTCCTCGCTTCCGATGAGGCCAGCTATGTCTCGGGTGCGGAGCTTTATGTCGATGGTGGCGTAGCTCAAATCTAGGGCTCGCAAGTCCAAGTATCTAAGGTCTACGCGAAAGGAGAAAGGATGGCAGGTCTGCAATCTCGTTTGGATGAATTCAAGAGAGCGTTCGAGTCCGGGGCCCCGCCTTACAATGCACCACACGAGGCTATCGAGACGATGCATCGAGCGACTGCCGAGCTCAAGGCCTCGGGGATCGAAGCGCATGCATTGAAGGTTGGTGACCGCGCTCCGAGTTTCACGTTATTCAATCAGGACCATGTGCAGGTATCCTCCGCTGACTTGCTGCGCGAAGGGCCGTTGGTGGTCAGCTTCTTTCGAGGACACTGGTGACCTTATTGCAACATGGAGCTGGAGGCTCTACAAGGAATCAATTCTGAAGTCCGAGTATTGGGAGCGCAGATCGTCGTGCTCACTCCTGAACTTGAACGGTATACGCGCGCTCTGCATAAGAAGCTGAACCTGGCGTTCGACATGCTGACCGATCTTCATCTGAAGACCGCAGAGCAGTTTCGGCTTGTCTTCACATTGCCGGATTACTTGCGCCACCTTTACAAATCCTTCGGCAATGCGCTCGACAGGTTTCATGACGAACCGGGGTACCGATTGCCGATACCCGCACGGTATGTGGTCGACAAGCAAGGAATCATCCGCGCAGCCGATGTGAGCGCAGATTACACAATTCGTCTGGAGCCTTCCGAGACTCTCAGGCAGTTGCGGATGTTAACCGGGTGATTGGCTAACCAACTGGCGGGTCTAATTCGATCCGAAGGAACAGAACAGAGAGGAAAATTACTATGAACGCTCCTAAAGCAAACTACTTCGATGGCTATCGCAGTCTGAATCTCAAGCGAGATGCAGCTGGTGTGCTGGTGGCCGAATTTCACACCAACGGTGGGCGGTGCATTATGACCGCGCAATCTCACACGGAATTTGTCGATGGGTTCTACCGGATTTCGCAAGACCGCGCGAACAAGATCGTAATCCTTACGGGTGCCGCTGGGCAGTTCATTACAGATGTCGATTGGTCCTCCTTCGGCGACGGCGCCGATCCCGGCGTCTGGAGCCAGGTTCATGACGAAGGTGTTCAGGCTTTGGAAAACATAGCCAACATACGCGTCCCAGTCATCGCGGCAATCGAGGGACGTGCCCATGTGCATTCAGACTACGCGCTGCTTGCCAGTGTAATTGTGGCGGCAGATGGCGCGACCTTCCAGGATGTGGCCCACTTCTCCCAGGGCGTTGCGCCCGGTGACGGAATCTTTACCACCTGGAGTTATCGCGCGGGAGCGGGGCGAGCCGAGGCTTTCCTGCTCAACCCCCACCCGCTGAAAGCGCGCACTGCGCATGAATGGGGAGTGGTTGCCGAGGTTGTGCCGAACGGTAAGGCTCTCAACCGGGCGCGGGAATTGGCCGAACTGTACCTGAAAGCTCCGGAGGTGACCCGCCGAAACACACGCATCCACTTCATTCAACCGTTGAAGGAGCGCATCGTTCGAGAAGTCGGCTACGGATTGTCACTCGAAGGAGCCTCCGCCGCCGACCTCGTGAAATCAATGCGAACCAAGACCGGGCCTGTCGTTTCCAAAGAGCAAGTCGCATGAACCAAGAAGCTCTGTCGGCGCTGCCCATTTATCGCTGCCGTGCAAGACTCGAGAAGCAATTTAGGGGTTTGTCATGCGCAAGTCCATCGTGATTACTGGTGCATCGAAGGGGATCGGACGCGCCGCGGCCGACCCCTTAGCCCAACAGGGTTGGTCGGTCATAGGCGTTGCGCGCAGTTCTCCCCACCATTTTCCCGGAGTTTTTGTCGAGACGGACCTTGCAGACCAGAATCAGACCTATGCTCTCGCCAAGGAGTTGGCCGCCCGCGGGGACGTGTTTGGAATCGTCAACAATGTGGGCGTCGCCAGGCACGAGACGATTGATGCCGTGGATTTCGAGGCGTTCACCACGGTGATGGATTTGAATGTCCGCCCGGCGTTGCAACTCACCCAGGCCCTGTTGCCAAACATGCGATCCGCTCGATTCGGACGCATCATCAACGTCACCAGCCTTGTTACTCGCGGGCTCGCGTTTCGTTCAAGTTACGCAGCAGCAAAGGCAGCGCTAGAAAGTTTGACACGCACCATGGCGGTTGAACTTGCAGCCGACGGCATTACGGCAAATGCCATTGCGCCAGGACCGACCGAGACAGAACTATTCCGCGCGAACAACCCGCCCGGCAGCGAAGGGGAGGCCCGTTATCTGACGAGCGTGCCCATGAGACGTTTCGCACAGCCCGAGGAAATTGCGGCGGCAATCGCATTTCTCGCCGACGAGAAGGCTGCTTTCATCACAGGGCAGACCCTGTTTGTGGATGGAGGTGCAAGCCTGGGGCGTCTCTAGGACTCGTAACGCGCGGAGCGAATTCTTGGATTGCACACCAAAACCGCTTTCCGATTGTCTTCAGATGGTGCGATCCCTGAATCCCCAGATTGCAACGACCATCTAGATCCTTTAGGCCGCATGGAGGTGGGCTGTGAGTGCAGTCATACAAGCAACAAGCCTTGAACCAACAAGGATAGCGTCTTTGCCACAGGCGGGTTCGGCTTTGCTCGTGATCTTTGGCGCTTCGGGCGACCTGACACGACGTAAGTTGATTCCGGGACTTTATGACCTGACCTGCGTCGGCTGCGTGCCGCGCAAGTTCGAGGTGCTGGGGGTTGGCCGCAGTCCAATGACGACGGAAGAGTTTCGTGCGCGCATGCGCCAGGGAGCCTTGGAGTCCGGTGGGATCCGCCACGTTGATCATGAGCAGTGGGCGAACTTCGAGAAGCGTCTTTTCTATATGGTAGGAGATCCCAGCAACACCGACTTCTACCGTCATCTCGGCACGAAACTCGAAGAAATGCATCAAGCAGGTTCGAGCACAAACCATCTTTTCTACGTGTCGACGCCCGCCTCCGTCGCAGCTCCCATCATCGAGGGCCTCGGCTCAGCGGGCCTGAATCACAACTATCAAGGTTGGTCGCGTATCGTGCTGGAGAAGCCGTTCGGTCGGGACCTGGAGAGTGCTAGACAGCTCAACCGGACAGTCCTACAGACCTTCGATGAGAGCAACATTTATCGGATTGACCATTACCTGGGTAAAGAAACGGTGCAGAACATCCTCGTATTCCGGTTCGGCAACTCTCTGTTCGAGCCTGTCTGGAATCGCAACTATGTGGATTATGTCGAGATCGCCGCAGCGGAGACGGTAGGCGTCGAGAATCGTGCCTCATTCTATGAGGAAACCGGCGCGTTACGCGACATGGTGGCAAATCACATGCTTCAATTGGTCGCCTTGACCGCGATGGAGCCGCCGATTGCCTTCGATGCCGATGCCGTTCGCGAGCAGAAGGTCCAGGTATTCCGTTCCATTCGTCCGATGAGCGTCGAGGAAGTGGCCCGTCGGACTGTGCGCGGTCAGTATGGCCCCGGCGAAATCAACGGCCGCGCAGTGCCCGGTTACCGCCAGGAGCCTGGCATGCGCGAAAACTCCTCAACAGAAACCTACGCCGCACTGGAATTCTATATCGATAATTGGCGGTGGGCTGGCGTACCGTTCTTCGTGCGTACTGGCAAACGGCTCTCGCGACGCATGACCGAGATCTCTGTCCATTTCAAGCGCACGCCGCAAGCGCTGTTTGCGCGCACTCCAGACGAAGAGATCGACCCGAATGTGATTACGCTGGGTATTCAGCCTGATGAGGGCATTACTGTGAAGTTTGGTGCGAAGAGACCGGCTGCCCAGATGCAGATTGCCCCGGTGGAGGCGGAATTCTGTTACCAGACGGCCTTTGGCGCTCCAACCCCAGAGGCGTACACCACCTTACTGCTCGACGCCATGCGTGGTGACGCTACACTCTTCACCCGCGGAGATGAGGTGGAAGCTGAATGGCGCATCATCACGCCCATCGAAGAAGCGTGGGCGCAATTGCCTCCGCCATCGTTCCCGAATTATGCGGCTGGAACCAGCGGTCCGGCGGAAGCCGGCACTCTCATCGCCGGCGACCATCGTCGGTGGCGTCGCCTCGAACAGCCGGTGGAAAAGGCTGCATGAAAATATGGTCAATTTAGCTCCAAATCTCGATCTCCTGCGCAAGGCGTGTTCTGGCAAGCGATCTAAACCCAGAAGGCCAACTGTAAATGCAAGAGAGACCAAGAATGGAGAACAAATTGCCAAGCAACAAGTTGTGAAAGTTCGAGTACAAACCGTCCTCGAGCGGGTCTTTGGCTGTTGGCATCGCAACGTGAGCCGTCCATTCACGATTTCGGGTCGGACTTACGAGGTGTGCCTGGATTGTGGAAAGCAGTTTGCGTACGCTCGCGTTGACTTTCAGCACAGCGCACTGGGCAGAACCCGATGACTCTCGAACTCGAGAGCTAGGCTGTCTCGACTTCTCACTGATCTAGGTTGCTCAAGAATACACAGCCAACTAATCCGGCAGCCGATTGGAAAGCGGCGTACGTTTCCCGTCTCGATCGCGAGTGTCCAGAGGTGCGTGCACAAAACCGGGAGAGCTGTTGAACCTACGCCTCGTAAGCAACCTCATGCCCTACTAGCATCCGCGAAATATCCCGTTCCGACTCCTGAGGACGGTCACGTGGTTTAGCCAGGACTTCAGTGTGTGGGATCGTGACTTAAACTGCGCAATCATGCGTTGTCGGCTCCAAGGTCACGGCTGTAGAATGACCCAGTCCGTGGGCCACAAATGGCTATGGTGGCTCATGAGCCGATCTGTCGTTGCGAGGCGACGATCACTCCTACCAGCAATTTAGCGATCGTGTGAAGGCGGAGAGGAAGCGTCGTGGAGCTTACAGAATACGCCTTCGAACCGTTGCGCAAGGATGAGGAGTTCATCCTATACCGAGGCCGGAGCAGAAACGCAAAAGATGCCGGGGCATCGTCCATTCTCTTGCTTGCACCTGTCTCCATACGCCCTGCGGCAGAAACCATTAAAAAAATTGAGCACGAATATTCGTTTAGGAGCGAACTGGACCCGGCATGGGCAATTCGGCCCCTTGCCTTATCTCGGCACAACGAGCGAACCGTTCTCGTGCTCGAAGACCCTGGTGGTGAGCCTCTTAATCGCCTCATTCACGGACCGATGGAAATAGGGCAGTTTTTGCGCATCGCCACCGGTCTCGCGAGGGCAAGCAGCCAGCTGCACAAGTGTGGTCTGATCCACAAAGACCTGAAGCCCCACAATGTGCTTGTAGATCCCACCACCGGCAAAGTTTGGCTCATGGGCTTCGGGATCGCATCGCGCCTTCCGCGCGAACGCCAGTCTCCCGACCCTCCCGAATTCATCGCCGGAACGCTCGCTTACATGGCACCCGAGCAGACGGGTCGGATGAACCGCTCGATCGATGCCCGCAGTGATCTCTACGCGCTCGGTGTCACTCTCTACGAGATGTTGACCGGCAGTCTGCCCTTCACGGCTTCGGATCCGATGGAATGGGTGCATTGCCATATCGCAAGACAGCCGGTAGCCCCGAGCGAGCGGCTTCGCAATGTGCCAGGCTCCGTCTCTGCGATCATCATGAAGTTGCTTGCCAAAGCTCCTGAGGAACGCTATCAGACGGCAGTCGGTACAGAAAACGACCTTCGGCGTTGCCTTGTTGAATGGAACGCTCAGGGTCGCATCGACGAATTCGCGATTGGACAGAACGACACGCCAAACCGGCTGTTCATTCCCGAGAAATTGTATGGGCGAGCAGAAGAGATCAACACCCTGAGCGCCACCTTTGACCGTGTCCTGGCCAGTGGCAGGACGGAGTTGGTGCTTGTGTCCGGATACTCCGGAATCGGGAAGTCTTCTGTCGTCAATGAACTCTACAAGGTGTTAGTCCCAACGCGAGGCCTTTTCGCCTCGGGCAAGTTCGATCAGTACAAGCGTGACATTCCTTATGCGACTCTAGCGCAGTCCTTCCAGCGCCTCATCCGTCCCCTTCTAGGCAAGAACGAAGCCGAACTGCGCAGATGGCGGGATGAGCTGCTTAAGGCGCTGGACCCGAACGGACGGCTCATTGTGGATCTCGTCCCGGAGTTGGAGCTCATCATAGGAGAGCAGCCGTCAGTTCCTGAACTTCCCCCGCAGGACGCACAACGCCGTTTCCATCTGGTGTTCCGGCGATTCATAGGCGTGTTCGCGAAGCCGGAACGTCCACTCGCATTGTTCCTCGACGATCTGCAATGGCTAGACGCGGCAACGCTTGATGTGCTCCAAGATCTCTTGACCCAGCCGGATGTGCACCATTTGATGATGATCGGCGCCTACCGGGACAACGAAGTCAATTCCGCCCACCCACTTATGCGAAAGCTGGAAGCAATTCGCCAAGCTGGTGGGAACGTGAAGGAGATCGTCCTTGCGCCGCTTGCCTGCGAGGACTTGGGGAGGCTAATTGCGGATTCTCTTCACTGCGACCCGGAGAACGCGGCCTCATTGGCGAAGTTGATCCACGAGAAGACGGCGGGCAATCCATTTTTCGCCATTCAGTTTGTTCATGCGCTTTTCGAAGAGGGTTTGCTCACGTTCGATCATGGCGCTGCACGATGGTGTTGGGACCTGAATCGCATTCACGCCAAGGGTTACACCGATAATGTGGTGGACCTCATGGTGGGGAAGTTGAACCGCCTGCCCGTCGAAACCCAGAACGCATTACGGCAGCTTGCCTGCCTGGGCAACAGCGCACAGTTTGATCTACTGGAGATGGTTTACGAGGACTCGAAGGAGGAAATGCATCGCAAGCTTTGGGAAGCGGTCCGAACGGGCCTGGTCTTCCGCTCGGAAGATTCCTATAGCTTTCTCCACGACCGTGTCCAGGAAGCAGCCTATACTTTGATCCCGCAAGAATTGCGCGCCGAGGCTCATCTCCGAATAGGGAGAATGCTCGCGGCGCACACTCCTCCGGAGAAACGGGAGGAGGCGATCTTTGGGATTGTCAATCAGCTCAACCGCGGGGTGGCCTTGATCACCTCACAACAGGAACGGGAGCAACTGGCCGAGCTCAACCTGATCGCCGGCAAGCGCGCCAAGGCCTCCACGGCCTACACCTCAGCGCTGAAGTATCTCAATGTCGCTGCAACACTCCTGACGGACGACTCTTGGGAGCGTCAGCATGAGCTCACGTTCGCTCTGGAATTGCACAGGGCCGAATGCGAGTTCCTGACCGGCCAGTCGACATCCGCGGAGGAGCGCTTGACTAAGCTTTCATCTCGCGCCACGAACACGGTCGAGCTAGCGGCAGTCGCATGCTTGCGCATGGATCTGTACACCACCCTCGCTCAGAGCGACCGTGCGGTTGACGTCGGTCTCGAATACCTCCGGCATCTGGGTGTCGAATGGTCGGCGCATCCGACAGAAGAGGAGGCGCGGCGAGAATACGAGCGGATCTGGTCGCATCTCGGGAGTCGCGCGATTGAGGAGCTTATCGAATTGCCGTTGATGAGCGATTCCGCCTGCCTCGCGACGCTGGACGTTCTCACCAAGGTTGTGCCGCCAGGAATGTTTCGGGACGCGAACTTTGGTGCTTTGGCTATCTGTCGAGCGGTAAATCTCAGTCTCGAGCACGGTAACAGCGATGGGTCGTGCTTCGCCTATGTATACCTGGGGATGCTAGCGGGCCCCCAGTTCGGAAATTACCGAGCTGGATTCCGATTCGGTCAACTTGGCTATGAACTGGTCGAGAGGGGCAGGTTACGGCGTTTCCAAGCCAGAACCTATATGCTGTTCGGAAGTCACGTGATGCCCTGGACGAAACATGTCCGGGCTTGCCGTGACTTGGTGCATCGGACAATCGAGACCGCCAACAAGATCGGCGACCTTACATTTGCAGCATACAGCTGGAATAACCTGAACACGAATCTCCTAGCGGCCGGAGATCCGCTTGCGGAGGTGCAACGAGTAGCTGAAGAAGGGCTCGAGTTTGCCCGGACTGCACGGTTTGGTCTCGTGATTGACATCATCACCGCGCAACTCGGGCTTATTCGCACGCTCGGCGGGAAGACGCCGAAATTTGGCAGCTTTGACGATGGGCACTTTGATGAGATCCACTTCGAACATCATTTGGAAAATGACCCAGCGGCGCTGCCGGAATGCTTCTACTGGATCCGAAAGCTGCAGGCTCGTTTTCTTGCCGGGGACTACGGTTCCGCGATCAACGCTTCGTTGAAGGCGCAACGGTTGCTTTGGACTGCGCCATCGAACCTCGAAATGGTCGAGTATCATTTCTATAGCGCGCTTTCCCACGCCGCGTCCTGGAGTTCCGCTTCTCCTGACGAGAAACAGCAGCATTTCGAGGCTCTTACAGGTCACCACAGACAGATCGAAGTGTGGGCGCAGAACTGCCCCGAGAATTTCGAAAACCGCGCCAGACTCGTGAGCGCTGAGATCGCAAGGATAGAGCACCGTGACTCAGATGCCATGCGCCTCTATGAGCAGTCGATCCTCTCCGCGCGTGCAAACGGCTTTGTTCATAACGAGGCGCTTGCCAACGAACTCGCTGCGCGTTTCTATGCAGCACGCGGTTTCGAAAAGATCGCAAACACCTATCTGCGGGACGCTCGGTACGCCTACGTTCGCTGGGGGGCCGCTGGCAAGGTGCGGCAACTCGATGAGTTATATCCGCACCTTCGCGAGAACGACAAGGTTGCGGTTGCCACGAGCACGATCGGCGCGCCGGTCGAACACCTGGATCTAGCAACGGTGATCAAAGTCTCGCAGGCTGTGACAGGCGAGATGGCTCTGGAGAAATTGATTCATACGCTGATGCGCACCGCAATTGAGCACACTGGTGCTGAGCGGGGGCTGCTGATTCTGCCACAAGGTGCCGAGTTGCGGATTCAAGCAGAAGCGATAACTCCAGATAACTCGCTCAACATCAATCTCATCGACAGGCCGCTCTCCAGCGCTGAACTGCCAGAGCAGATCGTGCAATATACTGCACGCACGCTGGACAGCATCATCCTCGAAGATGCCTCGACTCGGGGCTCGTTCACCAACGACGAGTACATTTGTCGCACGCACGCCCGATCGATCCTGTGCGTTCCGCTGATCAAACAAGGCAGGCTGATTGCCGTCCTTTACCTGGAAAACAACTTAGCCGATAATGTCTTTACGCCGCGAAGAATTGCGGTATTAAATGTGCTCGCTTCGACCGCGGCGATTTCGCTCGAAAACAGCCGTTTGTATCATGATCTCCAGGAACGGGAAGCAAAAATCAGGCGGCTATTCGACGCCAATGTTGTCGGGATCTTCATCTGGGACTTCGAAGGTCGAATTCTTGAGGCGAATGACGCGTTTCTGCGCATCGTGGGATATGACCGTGACGATGTCGTCGGGGGCCGCCTGCGCTGGACGGACCTAACACCGCCGGAATGGTTGGAACGCGATACACAACAGTGGATGCCAAAACTCAAGATGACAGGGAGCTTGCAACCCTTCGAAAAGGAGTACTTCCGGAGAGACCGCAGTCGCGTGCCCGTACTCAACGGCCTTGCGACTCTTGACGAAACCGGGAACCAAGGTCTTGCATTCGTGCTCGATCTCACCCAACGCAAGAGCGCTGAAGAGGAACGCGACAGGCTACACCGGCTAGAGGCAGATCTCGCGCATATCAATCGGGTGAACACGATGGGGGAACTGACCGCTTCGCTGGCACACGAGATCAAGCAGCCCATTGGGGCGGTGGTAACCAACGCGGAAGCATGCCTGCGGTTACTTGATCGGGATGAGCCCGATCTGCCCGAGGCGCGAGAAGCAGCTTTAGAAATGGTCCGAGACGCCAGACGTGCAGCCGAAGTTATCGACCATGTCCGGTCGCTGTACCGAAAGGGCCCTGCACAACTGGACATAGTTGACGTCAACCAAGTCATCGGAGACATGGTCGTTATGTTGCGCAACGAGGCGAATCGGCATTCCGTTACGATTCATACCGATCTCTCCGAAGGGCTCCCCACAGTCATGGCAGATCGGGTGCAGTTGCAGCAGGCATTGATGAATCTCATGCTCAACGGTATCGAGGCGATGAATGATACCAGCGGTGAACTGAGTGTCAGATCCAAGACAACTGAGGATGGCCAATTACTGATTTCGGTGAGTGATTGCGGTATCGGGCTTCCGGTGAAGCAAGTCGAGCGCATTTTCGACGCGTTCTTCACCACTAAGCCGCACGGCACCGGCATGGGGCTGTCCATCAGTCGGACGATCATCGAGTCCTATGGTGGCCATTTATGGGCGACCCCCAACGCCGAACGGGGTGCAACATTTCATTTCACGCTGCCGACCAAGGTAAGAGCCGCCTCACCTTCAGCCGCGTGATGTACGCTCATTGCCAATGTGAGCACCACTGACGCGCTGCGCGACACATTGAAGCGCACCTTCGGCAAACTGGAGGATAGCCATCTAGCCTAGTTGCTAGCCTCCTGCGGGGCTGCGACCACACTTAGGTACGTCATACCGCGGAGATCGAGGAAGACGCGTCCCCGTACATTCGTGAATCGCAGGAGTACGTGCCCGCAAAGCGGACACCGCGCGACGAGGCCAGGGCATTGCATATACAAATGTGCCTCAGCAAACCGTTTCTTTGCACCGCAATTAGCACACTGTCCCTCTGCGCTCGTGATATCCATTGCGAACATCCTACTCAATTCACCTGCGGCAGCATTGCCGTCAAGATAGTTCATCGGTGCAGTCATTTCCGTTCTCCTGTGGCGCCGAAGCGCTCTGTTTTGATGTTTTCGCGACCGTGGCCGACAGCGATCAGGAGGTCGGTCGCATTTTCAACGAAGGATGTCGGGCCGCAAACGTAGCTGGTTGGGTTAAGGTTCGAGGGCCATGTACCGGTCGCGATTAGCGTTGCGTCGATGCGGCCGGGCGGGCGCGGCGAATCTTTCGGAGTAACTCGTGTGTAGGCGTAGGTGACAATCACAGAATGGTCCTGATCTGATAACGCCCGTAGTTCATCCCGGTAAAAAACTGCTCCCGGTTCCCTTACGGAATACAACAATCGAAAGGGAGCAATGCTTCCGGCCGAAGCACGCGAGCGAATCATGGCCATGAGGGGAACGATGCCCGAGCCACCTGCCACCAGCTGGATCGGCTCCGTTTGGTCTCGACGCCACACGAACCAGCCGCCGATCGGGCCTCTCAATTCCAGATCATCGCCGACCATGAGTTCCTTCGTCAGGTAGGGTGAGACTTCGCCGTTCGCCAGTCGTTCGACGGTGATTTCGATGCGCCCGTCCGAGTTGGGACCCGACGCAATTGAGTAGGACCGGACCGCAGAGTATCCGTCTGGAGCTGTCAAACGCACATCAACGTGCTGACCGGCGATGTGACCCGGCCAATCGCGAACTGCCAGTGTGATCGTCCGCGCGGTCGCGGTTTCATCGCGCAGCCCGACGACCGTTGCGCTACGCCACATCACTGGTCGGAGTACCGCTGTTCCTGCCATGGGTCCCCATAGATGTGATAACCGAGGCTTTCCCAAAAGCCCGGCTTGTCGTGCGGCATCAGCGTCAAGCCCTTCACCCATTTGGCGCTCTTCCAGAAATAAAGGTGAGGGACAAGAAGTCGAGCGGGGCCGCCGTGTTCGGGAGCAAGATCTGCACCGTCAAACTTGAACGCGATCCAGGCCTGCTTGTTGATAACGTCTTTCATAGGAAGGTTTGTTGTGTAGTCGCCATACGAACGGAACATCGCGTAGGACAAATCTGTCTTTACGTCTGCCAGCAGGACGTCGAGCGAAACACCCTCCCAAGATGTGCCCAGTTTCGACCATCGCGTTACGCAATGGATGTCAACCGTGATGGTCTCGGTGGGCAACTCGCGGAACGACTTCCAATCCCATTGCTTCAAAACTTTGCTGCCGTCATCGATAGTAAATTCCCAGCGATCAAGGGATATGTGTGGCGTTGGTCCCGCAGACAACACCGGAAAGTCCGTAGTGAGGTATTGACCAGGCGGGAGTTTGGCTTCAGCTGTGCTGCGTCGACCGGCAAAACCTCGCGAAACAATACCCATAGGATCTCCTACTCAGGGAATAACGTAGTTTGATGCCCCGTTCCGAACCGTAAAGAAACAGCAATCGAGCTTCCAATCGATGTCGTCCCAAAATGTAAGAACTGCCCCGCTTTCGGCATGCTTTTGAGACGACTGCAGTCGAAATAACGTCACGGTGTCTCTATCTCAACGAGCACAGCAGGAACTCACTGAAATCGTCATTGTAGTTCCTGATTGCCGTTCCCACGATGTTGAATCCACTGGCACAACGACGCGAGGCTGACGCCTCCCGAGGCTTCAAAGCGTTGGAACCGCAGTTGCTCGTCAATTGCTGACGTGATCGAAGCAGATAAGCTCACAAAACTGATGACTGACGCTGGCGTAAGTCGCGAAGCGAAGGAGTGCATGTGACCTTCCTCGTAAAGGCTTTGATTAAGCTCGGTATTCTCAAGAATGATCTCGATTACCACTTGCTTCGCGCATCGCTGGTCATCATTTTTCTCTTCTTTGGTTATCAGAAATGGTTCGATTATGAGGCGCAGGCTCTGCTCCCCTACATCGGTCACGGCCCTCTCATCTTTTGGATGTACGCAGTCTTTGGCGTTCGGGGGGCAACCTATTTCCTCGGAGTCGCAGAGTGGCTGTTTGGGGCGCTTTTGTTCGCCGGATATTGGAACAAAAGATGGGGGATTCTCGGATCTCTTGGCTCATGTTTCACATTCATCGCGACCACGACGATCATTCCGTTTATGCCGGACGGTTGGGCCGCTTCCGCCGGCGGATTCCCGGCCATGACTGAGAAGGTTGCATTCCTGATGAAGGATCTGGTCCTTTTCGCTGTGTCTGTCTATTTGCTGCGGCAGGACGTGATAAGGGCTTCGTTATTCAAGACGGCGGCATCCGACTCCAGCACCGCAGTTCGGCAGGATGCAAGCCCCGAGATCCAGCTGGCGAGGCCTTGAGGTATATGCTTACGTGTTGATGCTACCACGAGAGAAAACTGGAGTTGAGGGAACTCTGCAACACGAGTCCTCGACGGCTGCGGGCTACAATCAGCTGACAATCGATGAATATCTGCGCAAGCGGCTGATGCCTGTGGAAGGGGCTATTCCGCATCTGCCTGGCATCGAGATGTACGGGAATTCCATCCCTGCGGGAACCGTGGGCGGAGACCTCTTCGAGTACATAAATTTTCAGCAGCGCTATGACATCGATGCTCGCATCCAGCGAGCCGTAAAACTGTCGAAGGCGTTTCTTGAACCGTTACGAGCAGATGAGCCTCTGCGTAATTCGGTTGACGATCATGTCGAATGGTTAAAGTCCAGACCGGGATTCAGATCCGAAATGGAAACCGAATACAGGAAGGCGCGGAGTTCGGAACAGGTGCGCGTGGCAGAGGACTTGGAAGAGCTTTACACGACCGCGGGTGTGCTACTGGTGGATGCCCAGGGGCACGGCATCATCTCAGCCAAGATTGCGTCAACGGTTCACGACATATTTCATGCATTGATGCTCGCCGAACTTGACCGGCGCGGAAAAACCACACCGGAGCTATTCGAGAAGCTGAATCTGCGATTGGCGCAATCGGTGACCGCACGCAATGCGCTTGGCAGAAGTGATGACGAAAGCGGTCGTGAGATCGCGACGATGCTCTACGGTGAAGTGCGGCCTAACGGTCATTTTCGTTTTGTGAATTTCGGACATCCGCCGCCTCTGATCTTTTCGGCTGAGTGTGGAAAGTTTTTGCATGTCGATAAGAGCCGGATGGTGCAATTCCTGGCGTTAGGCCTGCAGATTCCTGAAGATCATCCAGACCGTACTCGGTACTTTTCGTTGCAATCCCGACAGCGGGCAAGCACCTCTGATGTCGCCGAGATTACACTGATGAGCCCCGGAGACGTTCTTTTCCTTTACACCGATGGGGTATACGATGGCAGCGATGTTCAGGATCAGGGCAAACTTGAAGCAGTAATGCGCGAACACTGCCTGTTGTCAGCGAAAGACATCTGCAACGCTTTGCTTGAATTCGCTGTGAGGAAGGACGAGTATCTGCTGCAAACTGGAGAAGAAGACCGGATTGATGACAAGACAGTGTTTATTATCAAGAAGGAATGAAACTGCTGCGACGTCGCCGGGCCATCCGGTCGCCATTGATCCCTGCTGATCTCGCCGCCATCCGTCGTGAACCATCACGCCTGTCTTACTCGAAGCCAAAGTAAGATCCAAGCACCGCCAACGATAAGAAGAAGAGCCAATGTTGCGATAGTCGTGGCTGTGCTGACTTCGTTGTCCTTCTCTCGTTCGTCAGGGTCCAGGTAGCGAATAGCCGACCAGACTTCTTCTTTATCAGTCTTTTCATTTTCCATGCGACTCTTCTGAACCTGCTAGGCCTCCTGATGAAACGCAAGCATCGGCGATCAACACAACTAAAAAGAAGCTCCTAGCGCCATGCGGATCATTGCGGACACGATGTTCTTCGAGTAGAAGAGGGCAATCACCGCCGCAAGAGCGGACTGCAGAATGCTTTTTGGGATTCTGGGGGGCTTCACGAGGCCGTGCCCGCTCGGTACGTCACGGTTCTCATGAGTCGCGTAAAACATTGTTGTGATTCGGGGCTTTTGTTTCGAGGGAGCCGAGGCTGACATGTGGCCTTCGGGGCTCGCGGTCGCTTCTTCGCGCGAGGCGAAGCCGAGCCCGATGATGCTTGGAGCAGCTATGAGCTCGCGCAAGCAATTCTCATCGTGATAAGCAATAACCAATCGCTCAGGCCTGTCCTTTTTCCTGGATGCCTGTATGACGGCGTAGCGCACGCTTGAACAATAAATCTGGATTCCCACAACATCACCATTCGGTTTGGCTTCAACAAATCCTGACACTAGCTGATGCAAATTGAATTCCAAATGTGTGTTAGGTGAACAATCGAAGTTGGACCAAGTGCCGAGGACAATTAAGGATCTCTGACGCGCTCGATCCGTTCTCAATTGCGGCAGTGGCGTTGGGAACAGGCGTCGGGGCGTCAGTTGTCTAAACTGCGACACTGTGCCGCGCGGCGATGTCAGCGAACAGAGATACTCTCGACGCAGTGCAGTCGCTAACCTCAAGCAGTGTAGTGCCTTTTCGCGACTCGAAGCCTTCGGTTTGTTTTGGTAACGCGCGTGCATCAGTCATGGCGCTATGGGAAAACGACTTCGATTTCGCGACTTCAGCGTTCGAGCGACTGATAGATTTCGCGACGACGCGACGTATTGTGCTCACCGTCGGCTGAGTTTGTGCTTACCCCGGCCCAAGTTCCTATCGGGGCTTGCTCTACTCGTGATATTCGCAGCTCCCCTATTGGCTCAAACTAATGCGGCCGCGCCGAATGTGGGCAGTACATTGTTTGAAATCCCATCACGGCAGTATTTGTTCGGCGACTGGGGTGGAAAGAGAACGGTCCTGGAAGAGAAAGGTATCAAGTTCGACTTCTTCTACATATCCGATATGCAGGCCAATCCGAGCGGCGGCCTGCAGCAGACACAAGCCGGATGGGAAAGATTTCGCGGAACGATTGACATCAATTTTGACCGGCTGATTCAATGGCAAGGTGTCAGTTTTCATGCCACTGGACTCTGGCAGTCAGGCGCCAACCTAGGAGGAAAGATCGGCACGCTCGCTAACCCCAGCGATCTGGTGAGCGCGCATACCACGCGCCTGGACTCGTTCTGGCTGCAGCAACTATTCTTGAACAACAAATTGAGGATAAGAGCGGGACAGTTGGCCGGCTTGGATTTCTATGGCAATCAGGAGTACGGGGGCAGTTGGCTTATCGAGCCGCTCGGCTATGCATTCGGCAACCTCTTCAGTTCAATCTATGAGTCGTTCAATCCTGCCGGCACACCCGGCGCCGAAGTGCGCTTTGCCCCGACACGATCTTTCTATCTTAAGTCGGCCGTTATGGCGGGAAACAGGAACCCCTATCAGCAGGACCCAACTGGCACCAACTTCCAAATTAGCGACACGCCTAATTTTCTGTTCGAAACCGGATATCTCTTAAATCAACCGGACGGAAAAGATGGAACGTCGGCTCACTCAACTGCCAAGTCCTACCCAGGCGAGTATAAATTCGGAGGCGTTTACAATGGCGGCAAGTTTACCGATCCTGCAGGCCGCAAGAGCAGTGGAAATTACTTGGTCTACGGAATGGCGAGCCAAGCGCTATTCCGCTCCCAGGCGGGATCGAACCGGGGACTGGACGCGACCCTTGGCTTTGACTGGAGTCCGGGCGATGTAAGCCGTGAAAACAAGCAGATCACAGCGGGTGTGCGCTTCAATGCTCCATTTGCGCACCGGGCAAAAGACCGAGTTGCTGCCGGTTTCGTGTACAGCAAGATCAGCGATCCTTTCCGTAATTTCGGAGCGTTGCTGGGTGGTCCGCTGCTTGGTTCTGAAAAAGCGTTCGAGCTGAACTATTCGCTGCAGGTGACACCGTACTTTTTGCTGCAGCCTACCTTTCAGTATTACGTCAACGTAGGCGGAAACCCTAATTTGTCGAATGCACCTGTCCTGGGATTCAGGACCAAGGTCACATTTTGACGGGAGCGCCATGAAGAGCAGAACCGAAGATTTGAATAACATCGCCGGCCAGCAATTCGATCTGTGCGTCATTGGAGGCGGTGCAACGGGATCGGCTTGTGCGCTGGATGCGCAACTACGCGGGATTAAAACCGTGCTGCTGGAAGCAGGCGATTTTGCCGGGGCAACATCCAGCGCAGCGACCAAGATCATTCATGGCGGAGTGCGTTACCTGGAAGAAGCCATCAGGGGAGGTGATCTTAAGGAATATCACGTCCTGGTCCGCGCTTTGCATGAACGTGTCCGCATGATGGAAAATGCTCCCCACCTCACACGAATTCTGGAGTTCCTTGTCCCCAGCTATCACTGGTTAGATGTCGCATACCTCGACGTCGGGTTAAAGATTTATGACTGGCTTGCGGGACCAGGCCGTATCTCTCCGAGCAAGTTCCTCTCGCGAGAAGAAACCCTGGGGCGCATGCCAGAGTTGAACACAGAGGGATTGGTTGGTTCCGTGGCGTATGCCGATGGTCAGTTCGACGACGCGCGATACAACCTTGCGCTCGCACAAACGTTCTCCATGTCCGGCGGAAACGCGCTGAACTATGCCAAGGTTACGGATTTCGCGCTCGGCTCGAATGGAAGGATTTCTGGTGTCAAAGTCAAGGATCAGTTGACCAAGAATGCGTTCACCGTAACCGCCAATGCCATCGTAAACGCCACCGGGCCGCTTTCGGACTCCATTCGCCAATTGGCCACTCCTACGTTGCACAAACGCATGCGGCCCAGCAAAGGTTCACACATTCTCCTGCCGCTGAATGTCTTTCCGACGGAGGATGCCTTGCTCATTCCGAAAACAGAAGACGGACGGGTTCTGTTTGCTGTCCCCTGGGGAGGAAGATTGCTGGTCGGAACCACCGACGAAGAAGTTTCGCCGGATGCCGAACTGGTCGTCACGAAGCAAGATGTTGAGTACATGTTGCGGCACCTCAATCAATATCTGGCCAGACCGGTCACTCCATCCGACATCGTCGCGGGCTTTGCCGGCGCACGGCCGCTTGTCGGATCAGAAGATTCGGGCGATACCAAGAAACTGGCTCGCGACGATGTCATTGAGGTGGATCCCGCCAGCGGGCTCATCAGCATCATGGGCGGCAAGTGGACTACGCATCGCGCCATGGCAGAGGACACGATTCACGTCGTACAGAAAGCTCTCGGCCTGCCGCAGACAGAGTCGCTGACTCGCAACCACATTCTCCACGGCGGCGAGGGCTACACCGATGACTATTGGAAAAAGCTCTGCCGCGCGCATCCGATTTCCGAGGGAACGGCGCGTCATCTGGCGGCCAAGTTCGGGACTGCATCCGAAAACATTCTTGAGCTGACAGCAGAAGATCCTGCTCTCATCCAACCGATTCTTGCCGGAGGTCGGGCAATCAGGGCGGAAGTCGTCTACGCCGTTCGCTATGAAATGGCGGCCACGATTGAGGATGTGCTTGCGCGCAGGGTCGGGATGCAGTTCTATTCGTGGACCGACTGCATTGACGCAGCACCGATTGTCGGTTCTCTGATGATGAAGGAGTTGCAATGGAGCACCGCGTTTACCCGCGATGCAATTACTGGATACGCGGAAAAGATCGAGCACTTGCTGGACTCTGCGGGCTTGTCCCGCAAACGCTCTCCGTCATCGGCGAGCGACCAACCCGCGGCTGACTGAAGAGTAAGAACAAAGGAAGTTGTCAGGAGGAGCAAGTTGGCAAACTACATCGGAGCAATCGATCAAGGCACAACGAGCACGCGATTCATCGTGTTCGACCGCTCGGGACGCACCGTGGCGGTCTCCCAGAAGGAGCACGAGCAAATTTACCCCCAACCCGGATGGGTTGAGCACAACGCCGAGGAAATCTGGCAGCGCACACGCGAGGTAATTGCGGAGGCCATGGCAAAAGGAGGCCTTCAAGCGCGGGATTTGGCGGCGATCGGAATCACCAACCAGCGCGAGACCACCATCGTATGGAACCGAAAGACTGGCAAGCCGATCGCGAACGCGCTCGTTTGGCAGGACACGCGGGTAGCAGACTACGTGAGCGAGTTGGCGAAATCGGGAGGCCAGGATAGATTCCGCAGCAAGACTGGGTTGCCGCTGACCACATATTTCAGCGGTCTGAAAATTCGATGGATTCTTGAACATGTAAACGGAGCCCGGGAAGCCGCAGAAGCGGGCGATCTTATGTTCGGGAACATTGATACCTTTCTGGTCTGGCACCTGACAGGCGGCGTCCAGGGCGGCGTTCACATCACCGACGTTACAAATGCCAGCCGCACGCAACTGATGAATCTAACAACCTTGTCCTGGGACCGGGAGATCCTCGAGACATTTGGAATTCCCGAGGCGATCCTGCCAGGAATTCATTCCAGCAGCGAGACCTACGGTGCTGCGAAGGAAGCTGCGGTGCAAGACGTGCCCATCGCCGGAATCCTAGGGGATCAACAAGCTGCACTCGTCGGACAGACCTGTTTTGAGCCTGGGGAAGCAAAGAATACGTATGGGACCGGCTGCTTTTTGCTGATGAACACCGGCACTCGAAAGATTGATTCCAAGTCTGGCTTATTGACAACGATGGCATACAAGCTCGGCGATCAGCCGGCACATTACGCATTGGAAGGAAGCATCGCCATCACTGGTGCTCTCGTGCAATGGGTTCGCGATAACCTCGGCCTGATTGAGAAGAGTTCAGACATTCAATCGCTTGCACGCACCGTGAATGACAACGGCGGCGTCTATTTTGTTCCTGCATTTTCCGGTTTATACGCCCCTTATTGGAAAGATAGCGCTCGCGGCGTGATTGCCGGACTGACTCGTTACGCGAACAAGGGGCACATCGCACGGGCGGTGGAAGAGGCAACTGCGTTTCAAACCCGGGACGTACTCGAAGCCATGGAAAAAGACTCAGGCATCACGCTGGACGTGCTCCGCACCGATGGCGGCATGGTAGCGGATGATCTGCTGATGCAGTTTCAGGCTGACATTCTCGACCGGCCGGTAGTTCGGCCGGTAACCAAGGATGCGACGACTGCGCTGGGTGCGGCCTACGCTGCAGGTTTGGCTGTTGGGTACTTCAAAGACTTAAAGGATCTTCGCGCGAACTGGTCGGTCGACCGCACCTGGAAACCGCAGCTTACGAATGGAAAGCGCGATGAAATGTACAAACTTTGGAAGCGGGCGGTGAGCAAGTCGTTCGATTGGGTCGGCTGACTCAGGCTGAGATTCCTCGGAACAAAGGGGTTTTACATGCTGACGAAGTGTTTTGGTGAGTTCATGGGTACGCTTATGCTGATACTGCTGGGCGACGGAGTGGTTGCAAACGTATTGCTCAAACGCTCAAAAGCCGAAGGCGCTGGCTGGATGGTGATCACAAGCGGTTGGGCATTCGCTGTTATGGCGGGCGTGTTCACGGCAATCGCCTGCGGGAGCAGCGATGCGCATCTCAATCCCGCCGTGACGATGGGCTTCGCCGTGTCGACCGGTGACTTTGCGAAGTTTGCGCCTTACCTCGTTGCGCAGATGGCGGGCGCCTTCACGGGAGCCATTCTCGTCTGGCTTCACTTCTTGCCGCATTGGGAGCAGACTCCCGATCAAGGCCTGAAACTCGCCTGCTTCTGCACCGCGCCTGCGATCCGCAGATTTGGCGCGAACCTGATCAGTGAGATCTTAGGAACGCTCGTCCTGGTTTTTGTCGTGGGCGCGATTTTCTCCAAGGCGGCTGCTGCTTCGGGTCCAGCCCCGGGCTTGGGTCCATACCTTGTCGCAGCACTCGTCTGGGGTATCGGACTTTCGCTTGGGGGAACTACTGGCTATGCGATCAATCCCGCTCGGGACTTCGGACCTCGACTGGCGCACGCCGTGCTGCCCGTCGCGGGCAAGGGGCCTTCCGACTGGGGCTACGCCATTGTGCCGATCCTGGGCCCGCTCATCGGAGGAGGACTGGGTGGGCTCCTTCTACGAGCGGTAGCCCGATAGCCACGTCATTATAAAGGAGGAATATGCACTCGATCCATCGGCTTCTCGGGAATGGCGCGAACAGTTCAGCTTGGGAAAACTGCTTTATGTGCAGTAGACGGCGACGCAGGTCCACCAATCATTGGGCAGTGACAAAACTCGCGTGTGTTTTGTTCCTGGTATCCAGTGTCAGCCTTGCACAGCGCGTTGTGACTGCAACCGCAAACATTCCTTTCGATTTTTGGGCGGAAGGTCAGAAACTTGCTGCTGGCGAGTATACTTTTGATACGGGTTTCCCTGGTTCAACCTCCGTCCACCGTAAAGGAACGCAGATGACCATCGCGGTTCCAGTCATCACCTACGGTGATCCGGTAAAGAAGGAAGACGCCAAAATCGTGTTCGTTCTGCGAGACGGCAAATACTATCTCGCGGAATTTTGGTGCATGTCCGACCGACGGGTAGTGACAGCCGAATTCGACCATCGCGGGCAAACAACCGCCGGACAGCGCGATGTGCAGCTCAGCTACCCGTAGACTCCTAAGACCCTGCAAATCGAGTCTATCCGAACCATCGGAGGCCATGAAGTCGTGCATGATTCCGCGTCTCTCGGAAGTCTCCGAGTCGCTATTACGACACTCCCATAGGGCAAAAAGCACTTCCTGCCGACAACGCACTGGCGAGAAATAAGATCTTTTCTGCGCATCGGCAGCGATCGCACTTTGGCTAAAGTCCTGCTTAAGGTTTCGGCGACAGCTGAGCCGCATTTGAACTGCAAGTCGCGGACGGCAACTACGTTGCAGGCAATCGTGAGAGCGAAACTCTGCTGATTACGGGAGCAAAGGGAGATACGGGATCAAAGGTCACTCACTTGTTCTTGGAGAGAGGGCATAAGACCAAAGCTTTTGACCGCAAGCAGTATGAGCGAAGCGGTAAGCTTGGCAGCAAATAGCAATGTCTCAGCTCAAAGATCGCAGGGGAGGCTGATCGGTCAGGTACCTGCAGACGCGATGCTGAGTGCCACGTACTCTGGAGACGCGTACTCTGTAAATCCGAGTGTCCGCCAGAGTTAAAGGCCTTTTCCCGTTGCGGATTTTTGTGGAGCAGGGGTAAAACAAATCCCCGGTAGACATGCAAATGGTGAAATACATATTATTTGGACGCCAGTCGGAACGGGATGGCCCGACGGTTCCGTAGATCATATAAACCGGTGGCAATTTATGATCGCATCTGTTCCGCCCTCCAGGAAATCCGCTTCCCACAGGTGTTATTTGCTGTTCGCTCTATCAGTGGCATTGGTCTCACCGTGCGGCTGGTCGCAAACGCAACTTGGGACAGTTTTCGGGACGATCACGGACCCAACCGGCGCGGTTATTACTGTCGCGCAAGTTACGGTCTCTAGTTTAAGCACCGGATTGAAACGGGGTGCCCTCAGTGACATGAAGGGCCAATATCATGTGGCGGGCTTGCCGACTGGAAACTATACGGTTCGTATCTACAAAGAAGGGTTCCAGACAGAGATTCGTGAAGGCATAGTGATCAGTGCGGCTGGTGCAGTTGCCATAAATTTGACACTTCAGGTGGCCAGGGTGCCACAGCAAGTGACAGCTACAGCGGACGCTCCGACAATAGACAGTACCACTTCCACTGTCAGCGGAGCGATTTCTGAACGGAGCTTGACCGAGCTTCCACTGAACGACCGCGATCTGTTTAAGGCCGCTGTGTTGGAGCCCGGTGTTGCCCCAACGCCTAGCGCTGCTCCTTCATTGCTTTCAAATGGCAAGACCGGCCAAGTGGCGATTAACGGTATGCGTCCGAGTTGGACGAACGTTCTGATCGACGGCATGGACGCGAACGACCCCGTCTTTGGTTTTTCCCCAGCAGGTGCATCCGGGCTTTTTCTCGGCCTGGACGAATTCGCGGAGGTACGCGTCCTCACCCAGACCTTCAATGCAGATTATGGCAACCACGGCGGCGGAGTAATCGAGGCCATTACCAAGCCCGGAAGCAATAAGCTTCATGGATCGCTATTCGAATCGCATCGCGATGCCACACTTGATGCCAAGAACTACTTCGATTTGGCTAGTCGACCGATCCCACAATTTGTGCGGAACCAATTCGGCGCCAGCATCGGGGGGTCTCTAGTGCATGACCGAACATTCTTTTTTGTAAGCTATGAAGGCTTCCGCGAAGCGCAGGCATCCACGGCGATCGCCACCGTCCCTGACGCCCTTGCCCATCAAGGTCTGCTGCCCTCTGCCACCGATCCGAGCGCTTGCAGCAGTGCCACTCCCAACGGTTGCATTCCCATTGGTGTTGATCCGCGCGCGCAGCCTTTCCTTGCCCTTCTTCTGCCTTCGAATGGGGCAGACAATGGGGACGGAACCGGGGACCTGGTGAGCGCGGATAAAGGCAGCACTAATGAGCAACATGGCATGGCCCGCGTGGATCACAATTTTTCCAACACACATTCTTTTTTCGGGCGCTACATAATCGACGATAGTTCGTCGCTGGTTCCTTATTTCGGCTCTCCTCCCGGCACGTACGTCCCTGGCTTTCCAGTGAGCCACCAGGCTCGGAACCAGTACTTCACTCTGCAGGATCGCAAAAGTCTGGGTGCCGAGCTGTTCAATGAACTACGTTTTGGCATTAACCGTACAACCGCGTCAACTTCGATCGTTGATACACACCCTGGTCTCTCTATTTCTCGGGTACCAGGTCGGCCCTTTGGGATGATCGACGTTGCGGGGATGAGCTTGATCGGCAATAGCCCAGAGATTCCGCTGGGTGATTTTTCCACGGTATATCAAATTCAGGAGCAAGTGTCCCGGACGACCGGCCGTCAGACCTTGAAAGTCGGTGGTGAGTTTCGAAGAATTCAGTCTAATGGTCCGATAGATTTCACAGTGAACGGTTTGTACTCGTTTCAAGATCTGAGTCCCTTCGGGTTTCCAGCACGCAGCAACAACCCAGCTCTGGAATTCTTTCTTCAAGGTCTGCCTTTGTCATACGTGGGCTCTGTTCCATCCATGTCCGATTCTCACCGTGACTACCGCCAGAGTGTTGTGTCTGGGTTTGCGCAGGATTTCCTGCGAGTAACCAGCCGTCTGACGGTGAATGCAGGGCTACGGTACGATTTTTACTCCAATCCAACGGAGGCCCACGGACGCCTCTCGGTTATCCGTAACCCAGCGACCGATTCCGGCCCGACAGTCGGACAAGTGTTCGCGGGAACACCTGTGGACCTGTTGTCACCACAGCTTGGCTTCGCATGGGACATCTCCGGTGACGGCAAGACCGTGCTGCGCGGCGGAAGTGGCATATTCCGCGATCAGTTCCCGGTAATTCTGTTTGGTGACGATCGGTTCCTACCTCCTTTTTTCGGTATAAATACCTTGATCTTCCCCAGTTTTCCCAGCCCGCAAAATGCGGCGGTCACGCAACCGCTATTCATCATCCAGACGACTTACCATCCGAAGTTCCCGTACGCACTGCAATATAACCTCAACTTGGAACGGGAAATCACACGAGGCACGATTCTCAGCGTCGGATACTTCGGTGCGCGCGGCAATCATCTCACTCGCGAAGCGGAACAGAATCCGTTCGAACCAGCCTTGGGACATCGCTTCAATCCCAACTTGCCTTCCCCTTTACAGGCAGTGCTAACCGATGCGCAATCTTTCTACAATTCCTTACAACTGTCCATCGCGAGGCAGCACGCCGATAATTTTTCGTGGCAAGTTTTTTACACGTTCTCTCATTCAATAGATGACGCCTCAAATACTTTTCTCGTAGAAGCTGTTAACGAACCGCCTACTTCTCAGGACATATTCAATCGCAAGGGAAGTCGAGGACGTTCGGGATTTGACATTCGGCACAATTTCGTCGCGAACTTTGTGTATCAGCTGCCATTTGGGCGCGGAAGCTGGTTCGGCGGATGGCAATTCTCCGGTATTGCCAGCGTTCACAGCAACGTGCCTTTTACTCCAATGCTGTCCTTTGACAACGCCGATTTGCAGTCTGTGACGATCTCGGAAAGACCAAACCTCGTTGGTAACCCTTACTCGGGTTTCTGTCCAAATGGCAGCAGAGTGAGCACGCCAGCATGCTGGTTTAGTCCGAGTGCATTTGTGTTACCCCCTCCCGGTCAGTTTGGCACTGCTGGACGAAATTCGCTGCGAGGCCCCGGCTTTGCGCAATTCGATCTTGCAGTCCTGAAGGCCTTTCATTTACCCAGAGAGACGCAAATCGCATTTGGAGCGGAAGCGTTCAATCTCTTGAACCATCCGAATTTCGGCGTCCCAACTAATACACAAAGTCCTCTCACCCTGGGCGGGAACGGCGACGCCGTTTTTAAGAATGCCGCGGGCGATTTTGCTGATAACTCCGGCCGCATATTTACCACTGTCGGCACTGCCCGTCAGATTCAACTGGACGCACGGTTCACCTTTTAGAGGTGATACCACTGCGCGCAGCGCTTTATAGCAGCCGTCGTTTAAGGGGATTTCCTCACCACCGCTTTGGGAGGTCATCTGTTTGGCTGCGGATGTGGCGCTCGCCGTTGCTCGACGCAGGCGAAGCCGATACAGAGTTACAATTCGGGGCTGGGGCTTGATGTTGCCTGAAGCTGGCGCGACGAAATTGAGAGGATGCTCGCTGGACGGGTTCCCGCCCCGTGGAGCTTCGGCTCCAGCATCAGAGTCTGGAGCACACGTGACCGAGAGCTCTCTGCCGCTTCGCGCAAGCCGCCAGTGAAGCCCACGCGGACGGCGCCCCAACACCAATCAATGGTGTTCTGGCGAAGGTAGGACAAGAGACTGTGGAACTCTCAGCATACGCGCTAGAACGCTTACGCAAGGATCAGGACTTTGTTCTGTACCGGGGCCGTTCAAACGAGGGCAACCCCTCCTCTATCCTCCTACTGACAACTCTCTCCAGACTCCCAACGCCCGAAACCTTAAAGCAGATCGAGCATGAGTATTCGCTTAAAAACGAGCTGGATACGACATGGGCGGCGCGGCCGATGGCTTTGTCCCAGTACGACGAGCGTAGCGCGCTTATACTCGAGGACCCCGGGGGGGAACCTCTCGATCTATTAATTCAGGGACCGATGGAAATGAAGCAGTTTTTCCACGTCGCCGTTGGTCTCGCAAATGCGCTTCGCGAGTTACACAAGCGACATCTGATCCACAAAGACCTGAAACCCTCGAATATCCTGGTTGAATCCGCGAGCGGTCACGTCCGGCTTACAGGCTTTGGAATCGCTTCGCGGCTTGGGCGTGAACGCCAGTCGCCTGATGCTCCCGAGTTTATCGCCGGAACGCTAGCTTATATGTCACCCGAACAGACTGGGCGAATGAATCGGTCCATCGATTCCCGGGGCGATCTTTACTCCCTGGGCATTACGCTATACGAGATGCTGACTGGCACTCTTCCATTTGCCGCTTCGGATCCGATGGAGTGGGTGCATTGTCACATCGCAAGGCAGCCCGTGCCGCCCTGCGAGAGAGTGAAAAATATGCCGAGCTCTGTCTCGGCGATTGTCATGAAGCTCCTCGCCAAGACTCCCGAGGAACGGTACCAAACGGCGGCCAGTGCAGAGAGTGATCTTCGGCGTTGTCTGACTGAATGGGAAACACGCGGCTCTATCGATGAATTTCCGATTGGCGAGCGGGACGTGTCAGATCGGTTGCTGATTCCCGAGAAATTGTACGGGAGAGCGCCGGAAATCCGGACGCTGCTTGGCGCCTTCGACCGCGTTGTAGACGGCGGCAGGCCGGAGTTGGTACTGGTTTCTGGGTATTCCGGTATTGGCAAGTCCTCTGTCGTCAACGAACTGCATAAGCGGCTCGTTCCTCCCCGCGGATTATTTGCCTCGGGCAAGTTCGATCAGTACAAGCGTGACATCCCCTATGCCACGTTGGCGCAAGCCTTTCAGAGCCTCATCCATCCAGTTCTCGGCAAGACCGAAGCAGAGCTGACCCAATGGCGCGATGCTCTGTCGAAGGCTTTAGATCAGAACGGACAGCTTATTGTGGACCTCGTTCCGACATTGAAGGTGATCATAGGAGAACAGCCGCCCGTTCCCGAACTTTCGATGCAGGACGCACAACATCGGTTCCACACGGTGTTTCGCCGATTCATCAGTGTTTTTGCCCGGCCGGAACATCCCCTGGCACTTTTTCTCGACGACTTGCAGTGGCTTGATGCGGCAACGCTTGATTTAATAGAAGACCTTCTGACCCAATCGGACGTCAGGCACTTGATGTTGATCGGCGCGTATCGCGACAACGAAGTCGATTCTTCTCATCCGCTGATGAGAAAGCTTGAAACGATCCGTAAAACCGGCACGACCGTGCAAGAGATTGTCCTCGCACCACTAACTCGTGAAGATCTCGAGCAACTGATTGCAGATGCGCTTCATTGCGAGCCGGATCGTGCTAGCCCACTGGCGCAACTTATCCATGATAAGACCGCCGGTAATCCGTTTTTCGCGATTCAGTTCATCGATTCGCTTGCTGAAGAAGGGTTACTCGCCCTTGATCACGGCGAACGGCGATGGTGTTGGGAGCTGAATCGCATACACGCCAAGGGTTACACGGAAAATGTGGTGGACCTGATGGTGGGAAAGTTGAGTCGCCTGCCTGCCGAAACCCAGAACGCATTAAAGCTGCTTGCGTGCCTCGGCAACAGCACAGAGTTCACCACGTTGCGCATGGTTTACCAAGAGTCGGATGGGGACATCGACGGGCAGCTTTGGGAAGCCGTCCGAGCGGGCCTAATCTTTCGCTCGGAAAACTCCTACACGTTCCTCCATGATCGCGTTCAGGAAGCTGCCTACTTCTTGATCACAGATCAATTGCGTGCCGAGAATCACCTCCGGATCGGACGGCTTCTCGTAGAGCGCACCCCTTCAGAAACGCTGGAAGAGGGCGTCTTCGAAATCGTTAACCAACTGAACCGCGGCTCCGACCTTATCACCTCAACGGCGGAACGCGAACGCCTCGCGGAATTGAATCTGGTGGCCGGTAGGCGCGCGAAACTGTCGACAGCCTACGCTTCGGCGCTTAAGTACCTTACTCTCGGCCGCGAATTGTTGACAGATGACACATGGCAGCACAATTACGATCTGATCTTCTCGATTGAATGTCTTCTAGCGGAATGTGAATTACTGACGGGTAATCTGTTACGCGCAGACGATCGACTCTCGAAACTTGCGCAGCGTGCCAAAGGCAGCCATGAAATGGCGGTCGTCACACGTCTGCGGCTCACTGTTTATACCGCTTTGGATCGAAGCGACCGCGGAGTGGAGGTATGCCTCGAATACCTCGGAAGAGACGGCAGTACATGGCCACTGCATCCGGCCATCGATGAAGTACGGCGCGAATACGATCGAGTCTGGGCACTGGTTGGAAGCCGTGAAATCGAGGAATTCATAGACTTGCCTTTGATGACAAATCCAGACGTCCTCGATGTTCTTGAGGTTCTAACCGAGGTTGTCACCCCGGCCGTGTTCTTCGACGAGAAGTTGTCATCGTTTCTTGTTTGCCGGATGGTAAGTCTTAGCCTCGAGTATGGTAATACTGCCGCTGCCTGTTTCGCGTATGTGTGGTTTGCCGTGATTGCTAGATCTCACTTTGGCAATTACAAAGACGCATTTCGATTCGGTCGTCTTGGCTATGACCTGGTTGAGAAGCGGGGGCTAACGACGTATCAGGCCCGAACCTACATGTCTTTCGGAAATCTTGTCATTCCATCGGCGAAGCATGCCCTGGAAGGGCGCGAACTGGTGCGTCGCGCTTTCAATGCCGCGTATCAAAGCGGCGACCTGACGTTTGGGGCCTACAGCCTCGAACAGTTGATCGCAAATTTCTTAGCAGTAGGAGACCCGCTTACAGAAGTTCAGCGTGAGGCCGAAAGCGGTCTTGCGTTCGCTCAAAAAGCAGGATTCGGTCTTGTGGTTGACCTTTTTTCAGCACAGCTCCAACTTGTTCGGACGCTACGCGGGCTTACCACGAAATTTGGTTGCTTCGATGACGAGCAGTTTCAAGAGCTTGAATTCGAGCAACACTTGGCGAGTAATCCGGTTTTGGCGGATCCAGAATTCGGGTATTGGTCCTTAAAGGTACAGGCCCGCTTTCTAGCGGGCGACTTTGATTCTGCTATTCATGCCTCGGTAAAGGCCCACCAGCTTCTTTGGTCAGCACCATCGCTATTAGAGCCTTCGGCGTTTCGATTCTACAGTGCCCTTTCTTACACAGCAGCATGGGATTCTTCATTTCCCGACCAGAAGCAGCAGTACTTCGATGCAGCGCTGGATCACCACCGTCAGCTTGAAATCTGGTCGGAGAACTGCCCTGAGAATTTCGAAAACCGTAGTGCTTTGGTGGGCGCAGAGATCGCCCGTATCGAGGGTCGCTTTCTCGATGCCGAAGAGCTTTACGAGAAGGCCATCCACTCTGCGCACACGAACGGCTTTGCGCATAACGAAGCCGTTGCAAATGAAGTCGCAGCGCGGTTCTACGCAGCGCGCGGGTTCGAAAAGATTGCGCATGCATACTTGCGCGATGCCCGTTACTGGTACCAGCAGTGGGGAGCCGACGGCAAGGTTCGACAGATTGACAACTTCTATCCTCCTCTGAGCAAGAACGATTCAGGTGCGGGTCCCACCAGCATGATCGGCGCACCGCTTGACCACCTGGATTTAGGCACCGTAATCAAAGTCTCGCAAACCGTATCATCCGAGATGGATCTCGATAAGCTGATCGAAACGGTTATGCGCGCTGCGATTGAGCACGCGGGAGCTGCTCGAGGATTGCTAATTTTGGTGCGAGGTGACGAGCGCCGAATCGAGGCAGAAGCCACGACCAGTGGCGACAAAGTTCTGGTACGACGGAAGGAAGCGGCGCGTTGTGCCGTGCCCCATGCGATCGTCAATTTTGTTATGCGGACACACGAGTTTGTGATCCTGGATGATGCCGCTAACCAGCACCGATTTGCAGCAGATACATATTTTTCTCAGCATCGAGCCCGTTCAGTTCTCTGCTTGCCATTGGTCACCCAAGGTAAGCTCGTCGGCGTTCTTTACCTCGAAAATAGTCTTGCGCCGAATGTGTTCACTTCCAACCGGGTCGCAGTACTGAAACTGTTAGCATCACAGGCCGCTATTTCGTTGGAGAATACTCAGCTCTACGCCGATCTCAGAGAGCGCGAAGCTAAGATTCGGCGCCTGGTCGACGCCAACATTCTGGGAATCACGAGCTGGAATGTCGAGGGGGCCATCCTCGCGTCCAATGAAGCCTTTCTCCGCATGGTGCAATGCGATCAGGAAGATGTGGCCGCAGGTCGCGTCCGCTGGAGGGACATGACACCTGCGGACTGGGGAGAGCGCGTTGAACGCGCCTTGGCGGAAGTTATGCAGACCGGGACCGTACAGCCCTTTGAGTCAGAGTTGTTGCGGAGAGACGGCAGCCGCGTGCCCGTGCTACTCGCCGGAGCGCTGTTCGAAGACGGTGGCAACGAGGGCGTTGCTTTCGCGCTTGATTTAAGCGAACAAAAGCGCGCGGAGGAGGCATTGCGCCGTAGCGAGAGTCACCTTGCACAGGCGCAGCGAATCGCTCATGTAGGGAGTTGGGCTTGGCAGATTCCTGGGAGGAAGGCGTTGTACTTGTCAGAAGAATGGTATCGCATATATGACTTCGATCCGAAAGAAGGTATGCCTACCTGGGAACAACGACTGCAACGTATTCATCCCGAGGACCGGTCCCTTTGGCAAGCGACAATCGACCGAGCAGTTGCTGAAAAGTCGGATTATGACGTGGAGTACCGGATTCTGCCTTCACACTCTGCCGTCAAATACATTCATTCTGTCGGCCACCCTATCTTGGATTCGTCCAGGGAATTGCTGCAATTCGTTGGGGTTGCGATGGACGTAACGGAACGCAAGCGTGCCGGGGACGCCCTTCGGTCCAGTGAAGCCTATTTGATGGAAGCGCAGAGGTTGACCCACACTGGCAGTTGTGCGATTGATGGCACAAGCCGCGAGATCCTGTACTGGTCGGAGGAAATGTTCCGACTTTTCGGGTTTGATCCACAACAGGGATTACCGATGTGGGACCAATGGCTACAGCGAATACACCCAGAAGACCGCGATAGCTTCAGGATGGCAGGTGATAGGACGTTTCTCGAGAAAGTGCATTGCGACGTTGAGTTCAGAACTGTGAAACCCGATGGAACAGTCAAGCATATTCACGGGATCGGCCATCCCGTCTTTGGTCCTAGCGGAGAGCTTGTTCAAGTGGTCGGCACGATGGTGGATGTTACGGAACGCAAGCGTGCCGATGAGGCGCGCGAGAGGCTACGCCAGCTAGAGGCGGATCTCGCACACATCAACCGCGTGAGCACGATGGGCGAGTTGACCGCCTCGCTGGCGCACGAAATCAAGCAACCCATTGGGGCGGCGGTAACCAACGCGGAGGCGTGTATTCGACTACTTGACCGCGATCAGCCCGACCTGGCGGAGGCGCAAGAAGCTGCCTTGGAAATGATCCGAGATGCAAGGCGTGCAGCCGATATCATCGACCGCGTCCGCTTGCTGTACCAGAAGGGCTCTCCGCAACTCGACATAGTTGACGTAAATGAACTCGTAAAAGAGATGGTCATAGTGTTGCACAATGAGGCGAAGCGGCGTTCCGTTGCCATCCGTACCGATCTTCCCGAAGGTCTCCCCGCGGTGATGGCAGATCGAGTGCAATTGCAGCAGGCATTGATGAATCTCATGCTTAATGGCATTGAGGCGATGCTGGACATAACCGGTGAACTCAGCATTAAGGTGCAGTTGGCGGAGGATAGTCAACTGCTTATCTCGGTCACCGACACTGGCGTGGGACTGCCCGCCGACAATGCAGACAAGATTTTTGACGCATTTTTCACCACGAAGGTTCAAGGTACGGGTCTGGGGCTGGCAATCACGCGGTCCATTATCGCGTCGCATGGTGGTCGCATCTGGGCCACCCCGAACTCCGGGCGAGGAGCGACGTTTCACTTTACGCTTCCAAATACGGTTGCAGTGGCCGCATGACCTCACCTGGAGATACGACACCTCGACGGGTCAGCGTGGGTTATCAAATCTGTGCCATCCCGCCGTCCGCGAACAACTCGACGCCGTTAACATAACTGCTGTGTCCGATGCCAAGAAAAGTACGGCTTTGGCCACTTCTTCAACCGTACCGGGATCGCCCAAGAGGAATGTTCTAGATAGCGCTTTCACTGCAGCGGGCTTTGTTCTTGCTCGCGGCTTGCAGCGGCAAATCCCAGATCGCGCAGGTTACGGGGGATGTGCAGAATGCCGCAACATCAAACGTTGGTGGCGACCCCGTTCCACAGGAACAGCCGGTTGTCAGCTTGCCCGCTGGCACCCCGGTGACGGTGCGTCTGCAAACGCCGGTTTCCAGCGCAGCTTCAGAATCGGGCGAGATTTTTGATGCAGTGCCCGAGGAGCCCCTGGTGGTCGACGGACAAACTGTTGCCCCACCTGTGCGCTCATTTTTGGCCTGCGCCAAGGCTCATCATTCCGAGCGACTTGTTCGCCCTCATAGCAGACCGCGCGTGGTCAGTTTCGGTATGTAGATTAGGTGTAAATTGAGCGCCAACTAGCAAGGTTTCTCCCCGACCAGCAGGGTCGGGCACCGACCTAAATTGATCAATCCGCGACAGGACCCTGTCCGCCTCGCCCTTTTAAAGGCATGGGTCGCAGGTTCGAATCCTGCCGTGCTCAACAGATTTTCCAAAGACTTTGAGTCTCCGCTCCTTTCGGCTCCCAAGCGTCACTAATTTGAAGAAATGAATCAGCTCCTATAGTTGCCATCCGTGCGCGCAAGAGATTGATCTTACGTTGTTCGTTCATGCTTGGTGCTCCGAAAGGAACTGCAGAAGTGCAGGGTAGGAAATGCGCAGAATGGAATACTTGCTGCGCTTGTCTGTCCTGGTCGGTCTGCGCTCCCCACCTAGATCGAGTACACCCACCCGACCTTCGAAAAAGCGGATGACCTGCTTGGTCGAAATCTTCAGCCTCTTCGAGACTTCGGCGGGCGTAAAGTATTCCCCCAGTTCTGGAAGGCTTGTCGCTGAAGTCGGTTCAGTTAAGCCTGGAACAAATCTCTGCGTGGCCGGCGTAGATGCTTCTGGTTGCTGGCGCCTGCGCATTCGCACTTGGGCACGTTCGAGTCGTGTTGCATTCAATCAGTCCCGCTTTCCGGGTTGGTCAGACCTCAGTAGTAACGACCATGTACGGTGCCCTATTGGCACAATGAACAACTGTAGGTGTCAGCTCATGGACGTGGCACTTCCGGGTGCGCAGCGTAGTACGCGTCCTGACGCGCCTTCCAGGCTTCCCATCGCCGCCTCTCCTCGGGAGTGGGCCGGTCGAACGGGTAAATGGGGTTGCCCTCTGGCTCTGGGTCAGTGAGCGGGTCGTACGGCGTGTCGTCATTCTTGTGAATAATGATGGTGCGCTTGTGGTTGAGTTTCGCGAGGCCGATTTCCTTCAGGGCTTTCGCGATCTTAAACTTGTTCGCCTGCGTGGCGTCCTTGGCCAATTCGCGATACAACTTTGCGGCGTCATCGAGTTCTCGTATTGGACGGCTCATTCTTTGCTCCTCTTCGCATCTAGCCAGCAGCCAGGCGTATCGAAGTGCGAGAACGCTACCGCGGTCAGTCGTCCACATTCCCTGGGATCCTTCGTAGTCATATACTTTTCCTTTCTAGAACTGCCTGCAGTCGATCAGGAGTTGGCCGATTTCGCGCAACCGGGGATCGCTAGTTGCCATTTGCCGGTGAGCAGTGTCGATATTTGCCTGCGCAAGCTCCTTTTCCGTTAACTGGTCGCTGCAGCGGGCAGCCATCAGTCGGTCTAGATCTTTGCTTATCTCTTTTCAACTGATACTGGCCCGCTCTTTGTGTACAGCGTTGCCAGAACCAAATCTTCATGTGACATACTCCTCCGAATCTTTCCACCGCACGGGCAGACCATGCCCAAAGAGGACAGATGGAACCACTGTCCCCGGCAGCAACGGCTGCCCTTCCTGAAGTGTTTAGCGAATCCTTAGCAGTTGTGCGCTCTCCGTCACTCGCATGGTCGAGAAGTGACATCGTGAGGCAATGCTTCCAGTTGATTCGATAACTGCATCCCGCTGCTGCTGGGAACCGATGGCGCCCTCTTCTGTCCTTAGCGCGACCGTGATTTGGCTACCCGTTCTGTATGCGACTGAACACGCAATCGCGGGTGATAACGGATTGAAGACCCTGTCGAGGAGCGCAGGTAGTAGCCAACTTCCCTGGTTCATCTCTCCCCTCTACTGCACTCGTACCGTTTTCTGGACTTCGCGGCTGTAAGTCCTGTGGAATCTGCTCGATATCTTTAGGGCGACCTACGTAGATCGGAGGGCGACCATCCTCGGGGCTGTACCAGCCTTGAGAGTTAAGAACAAACTCGGTGCTCGGATCGTGACGTGTTCGGTTTCGCAACAACGCGCGGGACTCAGCGAGGGTCAGGTCATAATGTTTCGGCCATCTGTAAGCGGTCGGTGCCCAATCTTCTTCATCGGAACGCGGAGCTTTTGCGTTGTCATCGGTGTTGTTCCTGTGATCCGTTACGAGATGCACGACGCCATCCGGGTAACTCTCCGGACGAGGGTCGGGGACCGACTCATCCTGCGGCATCTCCACTTCGAGATGGTCCTCCGTGCGGTCGGCGTCAACATCACCGCGCGTCATTGAGGCAGCCAGCCTGCGCTCCCACTCAGTCAGCAAGGCGACGGCGCGGTTTTCCAGGGCGATCTTCTGCTCGGATGTCAGGTCTCTGTTTGCCTGGTCGCCCTCGATCTCGCGGGCCAGCGACTGAGCGATGTATTCAAGCGAACCATCGCGTTCACGCAGCCACATCTGATTCGCGACTTCATTGTCCTGCTGGGCAGGCGTAGCAAGTCTCTCGGGCTTCCGCCTTGGGCCAATGTTCTCTGGCGTCCAGCGCAGAAGATTTCCATCCGTGGCTTCGACGACGAACGCGTCACCATACACGAGTTCCGAATAAACTTTGTGAAGAGCAATCTCTTTGCCGTCTTCCGTTTTGATGAGGCGCGGGCCTCGGATTCCATCTTTGACGCGGAAAGGCCACTGATGCTGCAACCAACGAATGACGTGCGCGCGATTATCGTTCGAGCCAAGCATAGCGGGGACCACGATGCGGTAACCATCGAGGTGGAAGACTGCCATGTTGTCTCCGTAGATGGTGGTGACTGGGGAGGATTTCATATTGTTCCGTTTCTCCCGACATAGGTCAGGCGTGCTGTTTTTGTGCCGATGCGCCCGGCTTTGCGTTGCCTCAAGGGCTGCTTGTGCCGTCCGCTACTGCGCCAGTCGTCCACCGCAGGAACTGCTCGGAGGTTGTACGAATGGATGCGTGACGCAGTGGCGCACGGCACATCTGCCCGTGAGCGCGGTTGTGGGCGGTTGCCCGCCCGTTTCCGTCTACTCCGTTACTGCGGCTTCTTCTGCCTGCTCGATGCCTATGTGCCGAAGATATTCCGCGATTGTCACGTCATCTTCTGTATCTCCTACGACTTTAACGTCCATTCGGTCGTCGTAAGCGATGAGGTCGTCAATCAAGATATCGACCATCATGTTCTCGATGGCTTCCTCATTGTTCTGGATCGCCCGTATTCCGTATTTCAGTTCTGCCTTTGTCATATTGTCCTTTCGTCTTGCCTTTCGTGTGCCGATACGCTCGACTTTGCGTTGGCCCCAGTTGGGCCCGATTCCTACGCGCCTGCCAGTGTTTAGTTGCCCTCGACCGAGAACTCCAGCAGAACCTCACCAATCGTGGGGTCGATAACTTCGATGTGCTTTACACCGTTGTACTTCAGGAGGGCAAACAGCACCTCCCCGACAAACCTGACGACTGCAAAATAGATACGCTTCATTTTCGTTTTCTCCTCCTTTCTCCTCGACCTGAGTTGGCAGGTCTCACCTTTGCCGATACGTCGGCGTTCGTTGCCCCGGACGGGCGGGTTTTAGGTTGGGTGCCATCCAGCGTGGGCACCCGTGATTCACGCGTATTTCCTTGTCAGCGACTTCCGTGCTCACGGCGGTGATTACACGTTGAGCGAGAACTTCACGTTCAGCGGCGGGTGTATTCAATATTTTGACTTGCTTTGTTCTTTTCATATTCTTATCGTAAGCGAGAATGTGTAGTACAATCTATACAACAAATCATGTCACACAGAGCCGAAGTAGCCAGCGTTCCACTGACGGTTCAGTACAAGGCAACCCTCTGTGAGTGGGTGATCGGGTCGCATCCTCAGGTCTGGGTTGGGCGACGCGGGCCAGTATCCCAACGATTTTTTGAGGTCAGCAAACCTCTAGGGCACCGCCCTTATGACCACCCTTGGGAACTCCGACAAGAGTTTCTAAGCCTTAAAACAGAACAGGAGGTTCTAGACTTCCTAAACCGCTATGGCAAATTTGCACCAACATGGACACCCGCTGCACCGATTGTGTCGGATGATGGGTCAGAACAGGAACAATGGGAAATTGTCTCGGGTCAGTGGGGTTTCGAGGATTTCATGCGGTGGCAAGCCATGTTTCGGTGTTTTCTGAAGCTCTCACCTGAGAAGTGGAAATCCGCTGCTGAGAGTATCTGGCCTATCAAGACGTTTCGACTCATGCGAGACGTGCTGCGGGATGCCAGTAAGCTTGTGATCCGATTTCAGTGGGGTGCATCACGGTTTGAATGGAACCGGGCACCACATGTGGGTGTTCTCCACGCGGAGGATGTGGTGACCGCGATGCTTGCAACCATCTATGTAGATCGCTTGAGTGGCAAAACGTTTGGTTTCTGCGTACGTCCTGATTGTCGCAAATATTTCGAGGTTACGAGCAAGCACAAGAGGAAATACTGCACTCCGGACTGTGCCCACCTGCAAACCGTGCGCCGATTGAGAGCGCGGCGAAAGCGGAAGCTGAAGAAGCAAAGATGATTCAGAAAAGTTACCGAAAACGTGCTGGGAAGCCCCCTGGCGAATGGGAGGCGAATGTGGCCCGTCTCCTGGACGGCCAGAACGGCGGCATTCATGCCTGTAGCGAACGAAGGGCGAAAATCGGCCAGCGATCCGAGGCGATGGAACCAATGCTGGAGTCCCATTTCCCTGCGCCGGGCAAGTACCGACCACCCTATTTCAAACGTATGTGCAGCGTACGGCAGGAGTGTATCAACGTGTACTTACCAGGTTCCGTTGGCTAGGCCATGCGGCAGGTCAGGGTGGTCACCCGGCTGGGGTTGGGCCGGGGTGGCTCTCTACCACCCGCAGAAAGAGACTCCTTTTCCAAAGGGGACCCGTCTTGATTTGTCGATGGCGGCCTGAGCCTCATCCCCGGCCCGGCCGGGCGGCAGTCACACCGGAACAAGTGACGGGGGTCGGTGGCGACGGGGTCGAAGCGATGGTCTTAACGACCACCTTTATGTCCGTCCCACTTTCGGGTGCAAATGAGGTGCGAATAGCCACTGACCCTTGCCCCGGCGCCCGAAGCGCTGACTAAGAGTACAAAGACAGTACAATACTCGCGTACGTTATTGTAAACACTATATTGTCCATGGACGGACACCAAGCGTGTCCATGGGTGTCCGATGGCTGTTTCCCACTTTCGAGTTGCGCAAATTTAGGTGCTACGCTTCCAACATTCGTGTTGCTCCTTCGAGGTAGGGTAGGGCCTGGCCTGCACGGGTTGCTTGGGAATCTGGGATGCGTACGCGATACCTTGGTCCCTTCGGTAATGCCGTCGTCCTGTGCCATCCACTCCTTATTACTCACGCGTGACCTGGTGGCCAGGAAGGCCGGGTGAAAGCATATCCAGTACATTTCAGCTTGTCTCCGTGTTCTCTTGACCGTCCCGTGCTGGCCGATTTCGACATGGGCTCGGGTCCTTTTGTCGGCTGGTTGCCAGTACGGCGTATCTTTTATATTCCGCCAGTACCCGCGACCTCCGTTCTCCATTGTCCCTCAGCGAGGGGCCGAAATCGTTGGTTTACCGGCTCCTGTTTTGGCGCCGTCCATAATCCGGTAAGGGACGAGTTGCCGACCACTTGGTTTTCAATTCCCACAAGCGCGTCTGGCGAAACTTCCTACAAGCCGACTTAGCACTAAGAGTTCTGGCCAACGTCGTCGGAACCACCTGAAGAAAATGTAAACTTCCGGTCTGCCCGTAAGGTAGTGCCGCGTAGCCATCAATGGCAAAGAGGCAGTCGATGCTTTTCGATTGGGGGTGCGAACAGACTTTGGTTGACGGCGAAACGTCAAAGGCAGTCGAGATTCATCAGACAGGGTTCGTTTTCAGCCGGGATCAAAAGATGAAGGCACGTTATACCATGGGGTGTGGACCTTCCACTAAATCCGCCGATACTGCCGATGCTCGCGAAACGAGTAGATGAATTGCCCGCCGAGGGCGATTGGATTTTCGAGCCCAAGTGGGATGGTTTTCGCGCGCTCGTGTTTCGCGATGGAGATGAGATTTTCATCCAAAGCCGCGACAAAAAACCACTCAATCGTTACTTTCCTGAGTTGCTGGAACCCCTGCGCGCTGCGCTGCCCGCACGTTGTGTGCTCGATGGAGAAATGGTAATCGTCAAGAATGATGGGCTTGATTTTGATGCGCTGCAATTACGTCTGCATCCCGCTGCATCACGAGTAAAGCTTTTATCAGGGCAGATCCCCGCATCATTTGTATTCTTCGATCTGCTTTGCCTTGGAGATCGCGATCTCTGCGGCGAGGCGTTTCAAAAGCGGCGGCGCGAACTGGAGTCGCTACTTGGTTTAGCTTCACCGCCGATTCATCTCACACCTGCAACCAGCGATCGGAGTATTGCTGCCGATTGGTTTCGCCGCTTTGAAGGCGCTGGCTTGGATGGTGTGATGGCCAAAGATCCTGCAGGAACTTACGAGCCGAATAAGCGAGTGATGCTTAAAGTGAAACACGAACGCGACTGCGATTGCGTAGTTGCTGGATTCCGCTGGCAAAAAAAAGGCGAGCACACAATGGTGGGCTCGCTGCTACTCGGTTTGTTCGACGATACCGGCGCTTTGCAACACGTCGGAGTCTGTGCGAGTTTCAGCACGGGAAAACGAAAAGAGCTGGTGGAGTTTCTCAAGCCGTATCGAAAAAATGCGCTGATGAACCATCCGTGGAAGGCTTGGGCTGAGAACGCGACCGAGAATGATGAAGGTGTCAAGCGAATGCCCGGCGGACAGAGTCGCTGGAGCCAAGGCAAAGATTTGTCGTGGGAGCCACTGCGGCCTGAATTAATTGTAGAAGTTGCTTATGATCACATGCAGAGAGATCGCTTCCGGCACACGGCGCAATTCCGCAGATGGCGAACGGACAAAAAGCCCAGCGATTGTACCTACGCCCAGCTTGAAGTTGTTCGTCCCCAGGAACTGGCGGCAATTTTTCCACAGGGACGATGACATGTTTAGGAACCCACTACTCCGGCCCCCCTGTGCTTCCGACCCTCCCGCCACTCCCGTGTAGGATCATCGTCTGGCTCTGGAGTTTCCTGCGGCGGCCGTTGTTCTTCGGGGACATGACGCAGGTTGATGCGGATGCGTGTCCACGTGGATGAGCGGCCTCGCATGGAATCGACCAGCACATCGTCGACGGCAAGCAGACTTGTGATATTCGCATGTTTAGCCTTCCAGCGCTCAAGACCCGCCAGAGCGGCCGCTTTATCAGGCGAATTCGCGACCGTAATCAAGGGCATCTTCACGCGCGGCTTCTTTATTGCTATCTTCTTCGCGGCAGATTTCGCGCGGGAAGGCATCACGCGCGCAGCCTCGCCTTCCATCTTGCGGAAGTGTGGAGGCCAGGGTGCGTCGGCGATACCGGCCGCTTCATCTTTATCGGCCAGTTCCAGCAATTTTTCCAGCCAGCCAGGCGATCCATCCATGTCGGCATGCGGATGGCCGATTTTCGCGAAGCGCGCAGGAACTGTGAAGATGGTAAAGTCGGCCGGATTGCAATCGGATACTTCTTCCCAATAAAGAGGAGTCGAAACGCGAGCATCTGGGAGCGGACGCACTGAATAGGCAGAGCATGTCGTCCGATCCTTCGCGTTCTGGTTGTAGTCAAGGAAGACGCCATGACGCTCTTCCTTCCACCACTTCGAACTGGCCAGTGTTGGAGCGCGGCGCTCGACCGCGCGCGATAAGGCAACAGCTGCACGGCGAACTTGAGTGAACGTCCAACGCGGTTCGATACGTACATTCACGTGCATGCCGCGCGAGCCGCTGGTTTTCGGCCAGCCTTGAAGACCGACTTCATCGAGAAAGCCCTGAACTTCAAGTGCGACGCGGCGAACATCATCCCAACTAACGCCGGGAATCGGATCCAGATCGATGCGTAATTCATCCGGATGATCGAGATCGCCGGAGCGCACCGGATGCGGGTGTAGCTCGATGCAGCCAAGGTTTACGATCCAGGCAAGCCCGGACGTGTCATCGACCACGATTTCTTCGGCAGTTCGGCCGGAAGGGAACGACAAAGTGACCGTACGCAACCAGGCTGGTCGCTTCTCTGGCGCGCGCTTTTGATAAAACGCCTCCGCCTCGGCGCCGTCGACAAAACGTTTTAGGACGATTGGTCGATCTTGAATCCCCGCCAGCGCACCAGGGGCGACGGAGAGATAGTATTGAACAAGTTCGAGCTTGGTGACTTTTATTTGCGAAGAGAAGTACAACTTCTCAGGGTTCGTGATCTGGACTTCTTGCCCGTCGATCGATAGAACTTTGCTGGCCGATTCCTTTGCCACAAGACAAGGCTACCACCGATAATCATTATCTTAGGCGATGCAAATGTCTAGCCATGAATCAATATCATTAAGCCCCACAATCGCGCCTTTGCTCAATTTCTCGTTGCCGAACGGTGCTGGTGTTTACTGCTGGGAAGATTAAGAGGCCTTGAAGCGGTGCCGGTTTATGCCCAGCTTCCTTATCTTGGATTCGAGTGTCTGTCGGGGAATGCCCAGCTTAACGGCGGCGCCGGTTGGACCCCCAACCACGCCTTCGGTTTCCCGGAGAGCGGCTTCGAGGATCTCTCTTTCGTGTTCGACAAGGTCAGCAACCAGCGGAGCAATCGTCGCAGCCAGTTTGGGAGTCACGTGCGTGAGCCAGGTCTCATCTACAAAGAAAGTCTCTCCTTCACACAGAATCACCGCCCGCTCGACTACATTTTGCAACTCGCGAATGTTGCCCGGCCAATCGTATGCGTGGAAGAGTTCGATCGTCTTCTTGTCTATGTTTCGAATCTTCTTGCCCAATTTTTTGGCGTAGCGGTCGATCAAGTATCCGACCAACAAGGAAATATCACTAATGCGCTCGCGCAATGCCGGCAATCGAATCGGAAAAACGTTGAGGCGGTAAAACAAATCCTGACGAAACCTGCCCTCGGCCACCGCTGAAGTCAAGTCTCGATTCGTGGCCGCTATCACCCGTACGTCAACGGACACTGTTTGACTGCCACCCACTCGTTCGAATTCCCGTTCCTGAAGAACTCGCAGCAATGCGACCTGCGTCTCCGGCGGGAGGTCGCCTACTTCATCGAGGAATATCGTTCCACCGTCGGCCGATTCGAAACGGCCCAACCGGCGCTGAGTGGCCCCTGTAAAGGAACCTTTTTCGTGGCCGAACAGTTCGGAAGCAATCAGCGACTGGGGAATCGCCGCGCAATTCACTCGAATGAAAGCACGGTTTGAACGCTTGGAGCGGTTATGAATTGCGCGAGCAATCAGTTCCTTTCCTGTTCCGGTCTCACCTGAGACCAAGACTGTGGAATCCGTCGGAGCTACCTTGGAAACCTGAACCAGCACACGACGTAATGGCTCGGAAGAACCGACGATTTCTTCGAACATGGATGAGCGCACGATGTCTTCGCGCAACGCAACGTTTTCGTTTCGTGTCCTGTCTTCGGCACGTTTGCGATCGTCGATGTCGGTTCCGGTCGCATACCAGCGCACTAGGCGTCCCTGCTCGTCGCGGAACGGGTTAATACGGATAAGGAACCAGCGATATTGACCGTCCTTTCGCCGCGTTCGTTGCTCGATTTCAAATGGCAGGCCGCGGGCATAGGCCGCCTGGCGCTCCTCCCGCAACCTTTCAATGTCTTCCGGATGAAACATTCGGGCACGAAACTCAGAACTTACCAGGTCTTGCATGGTCAGGCCGGTATATTCCAGCACTGCCTGATTCGCGTAGAGCGGATCGCCGCTCGGGTCCAGGACGACGATGGTTTGCGGGATAGCGTCCGTAATCCGGCGAAGCTCCCGCCCGTCTTCAACAAGCTTATTCTCCGCTCTTTTTCGATCTTCGATGTCGGTATCGCTTCCATACCACCTGACGACCTTGCCTTCAGCGTCGAATTCTGGAAGGACACGTATAAGGAACCATCGGTATTCTCCGTCATATCGCCGGATGCGGGTTTCCAGTTCGCCTGGTTTGGGGTCATTCAGCAAGGCAAGCCACTCACGAATGAGTCGATCCAAGTCATCGGGGTGAACGACCACCTTCCAACCCCAACCTTTCCCCTGTTCCAGGGTCAGGCCGGTGTACTCGTACCAACGTCGGTTCAGAAATTCTTTGGATCCATCAGGGAAGCTCGTCCACAAGAAAGACGGAACCGTGTCGATGAGGGTCTGGAGCCGGGCAGCCTCCTGGCCGAGCCTTTCCGGAGCATCGCTTTGTTCGTGGTTTTCCGAATCTTGGGCTAACTCACTCATGTTCACTCAGTCCGCCGGAGTGTCAGAACCAATATCAATAATTCTAAATCAAGATCCAACGCCAAGCTCAGCCGGGTGACTTCATGCTGAATTTTCGGCGAAAGCTGAAATTACAGCCTGAGTTCAAAAGCTAAACACCAACGACTCAATTGATTACGAGTGGCGCTGGAATTGCCATCTCTTAGGCGTGAATCGTTCGACAGCCGAGACATGACGTTGAAAATTGACAAGCACTCCGACGAGTACGGCACGACTATTCGACTGATAGGTCGGATGCGCGCGGAGCACGTGCCCGAGATGGAGAAGCAGATTCGGGAGAGCGAATCGAAGATTGTGCTGGACTTGGAGGAATTGAACCTGGTCGATGTTGAGGCTGTTCGATTTCTCGGGAGCTGTGAAGTTGCGGGTGTCACCCTTGTCAACTGCTGCCCCTACATACGCGACTGGATCGGCAAAGAACGCGAATAGAGCAAAGGTCAGGACCTGCATCCATGACCGCCACCTCAACTAAAAGGAGTGTTTATGTCAGACCAAGTAGTTTTGATTACGGGAGCTCTGACGGGAATCGGTCGCGCCGCCGCAATCATCTTTGCGCAGGAAGGGGCACACATCGTTGTGTCCGGCCGTCGAGACAAAGAAGGACAAGCGTTGGTTGCCGAGCTACAAGGGCTCGGAGCAGAGGCCATTTTTGTCCGTACTGATGTCCGCAAGGATGAGGACGTGCGCAACCTCGTGGATCAAACGGTCAAGCGTTTCGGACGTCTGGATGTTGCGGTCAACAATGCTGGAACCGAAGGCACACCCGGCCCGGTGACGGAGCAGACTGCAGAAACCTACGCCGCGACCTTCGACACAAACGTCCTGGGCACACTGCTCAGCATGAAGCACGAATTGAGGGTGATGCTGGCACAGGGGAGCGGGAGCATCGTCAATCTCTCGTCGGCCTATGGAAGCGTCGGGGCCGCCGGCGCGTCCGTTTACGTAGCCAGCAAACATGCGATAGAGGGCCTGACAAAATCCGCAGCACTGGAAGTTGCCGGCACCGGTGTTCGGGTAAACGTAGTCGCTCCGGGCACAACGGACACTGGTATGCTCACGCGCTTCACCAGCACAGATAAAAATAAAGCGGCGCTCGTCTCGACGGTACCGTTCAAGCGTATGGCAACGTCGGAGGAGATCGCTCACGTGATCGCCTTTGTTGCTTCGGAAAATGCCTCGTACATGACAGGTTCTTCCATCCCGGTCGATGGAGGCATGATCGCTGGCTAAATCTTCCCTTGACTACGACACCTCGCTGCTCAAGACAAGTCGTTTTCCGATCGGCGAGTCGTGAAAAGGCTGGGACGACGCTGGCAAACGTGTTCGTTTTTGGATCGTCGGGGTATATGGAATGACTACACTTCAAGCCAAAACCGCCCTGGTGACGGGCGCATCACGCGGAATTGGGCGGGCGACTGCATCCGCGCTCGCTAACTCCGGTGCGCATGTCCTTGTGCACTACGGTCGTTCCGCGCAGGATGCGGAATCTCTCGTGGCAGGCATCGTTTCAAAAGGCGGACGCGCGAACGCAATCAGGGCCGACTTGGGAACTCCGGAAGGGGCAACGCTGCTGGCGAAGGAAGTTCGTACGATCGTCGGCGAGCGATTGGATGTGCTCGTGCTCAACGCCGGAATCAGCAAGGCGGCACGCCTCGCGGATTATACGGTGGAGGATTTTGACAGCCTCTTTGCGACAAATGTCCGAAGCCCATTCTTTCTCGTGCAGCAACTGCTGCCAATTCTCGGGGAGGGCTCAAACATCATCGTGATCTCTTCGATCGGGGCTCAGGCCGTAGTTGGCAAGCCCGGCCTGGACAACCCTTCGCTGCTTGCCTACTCCTCGACCAAAGGAGCATTGGAGACTTTGGTCAAGAACTGGGCGGCCATTCTTGGGCCGCAAGGCATTCGCGTCAATGCAGTCGCACCCGGTGTGATCGATACGGACATGTCGAATTTTACGAAGACTGAAGCAGGCCGCGAGATCGCGCTGGGGATGCAAGCACTAAAACGGATCGGCAAGCCGGAAGATGTCGCGGACGTCGTCGCTTTCCTGGCGTCAGACGCAGCCCGCTGGATCACGGGAGTTAGTATCCCCGTCGATGGCGGGTCGAAGCTTTAGGGACCTGACACCCTGCTGGCGTCAGCTGCAATCGCTCGGATGAATGAGGAGGGTCGGCAGATGGCAAAAACAAAAATGGCAAGTGAGACGATCAAATCCAAAAATAAGGCGCTCGTTCTAGAAGCCTTCGACACGCTGTTCAACAAGCGTGACTACGCGGCGGCAGAGCGCTTCTGGTCACCAAACTACATTCAGCACAGTGCACACATACCGCCAGGTCGCGAAGGCCTGTTCAATCTCGTCCGCTCTGTGCCGGAAACGATGCGCTATGAGAACCAGCGCATCGTTGCAGAAGGTGATTACGTCATAGCGCATGGCCGTTTCAGTGGGATCGGAAGGCCCGCCGCCTGGATCGCAGCCGACGTGATCCGGTTCGAAGAGGGTGTTCTTAAAGAGCATTGGGACGTTCTACAGGACGAGGCGACCAAGGCCGAATCTGTCAGCGGCCTTCCCATGTTTGGCGACACATTCCCCAAGTGACAGCCGAAAACAACGCGAATCGTCCCGAGGGCGTTCGATACCCTTCTCAACTGATCAAGGAGGCACTAGCTATGAATTCACCCGTTGCTTTGAACGCCATGTATGTGATTTTGGGGGCGAGCGGGAACACCGGCTCGATCATCGCCGATTCCTTGCTATCGAAGGGCAAGAAGGTGCGCGTGGTAGGGCGCGAGGCAGGACGCCTGCAGCGCTTTGTGCGCCAAGGCGCGGAGGCGTTCACGGGCGACGTGAGCGACGCGGCTGCACTCACCAAAGCCTTCACCAGCGCGCGTGCAGCATACTTGTTGTTGCCGCCGATTACCTCCCGGGAAGACCAAGAGCGAGAGAGCGATGCGATAGCAAAAGCTGTGACGGAGTCCGGCCTGCCTTACGCGGTGTACTTAAGCAGCTATGGCGCTCATGTCCCGGAAGGCACCGGGCCAGTCACTGGACTGCATTCTTCGGAGCAAAAGCTGAACGCGATCAGCGGTTTGAACGTTCTGCACCTGCGTGCCGCGTATTTTATGGAGAACAATCTGGCGGCGATCAGCATGATTCAGGAGATGGGAATCTTCGGACATGCACTGCTACCCGACCTGAAGCTGCCCATGGCCGCGACCAGCGATGTTGGCAACTACGCCGCCAAGCGCCTCCTGGACCTGGATTTTTCCGGTAAACAAACTTGCGAGCTGCTTGGCGAGCGCGACCTGTCGATGGCGGAAGCCACCGCGATCATTGCGCGCGGCATTGGCAAACCGGATCTGCGTTACGTGCAGTTTCGTTACGACCAGGTGCAGCAGGTATTAGAGCAAATGGGCATGCCGCCGAGGAAAGCCACGGTGTACATCGAGATGTTCAAGGCGATCAACACAGGTGTCCTCGCTGCGCAAGAGCCGCGTTCGCGGGAGAACACTACACCGACTTCGTTTGAAAAATTTGTGCAGGATGTCTTTGCGCCCGCATATCACGGGAAGGCTCGCGTCGCGTAGATCCGTGCCTACGCGGAGACTTTGCGAAATGCTTGAACCCCGTGAAATCAGGAATCACAACCGACGGCGGTTATGCCGAGGTGATGATTGCCGAAGCACGAGCGCTCGCTACCATTCCTGATGAGCTCACGCCCGTGGAAGCCGCCCCTCTGCTCTGCGCTGGCATAACAACCTACAACGCATTGCGTAACGCGGGCTTGCGCGCAGGCGATCTGGTTGGCATTCCCACTCCTCGTTATGCCACGTCTAGCTGGCACGGCCCATCGAGCCCAGAACACCTGCTTATGAAGGGATACTGTGGAGGCGGCGATGACCCCGTTTGTCGGCAAACCTGAGATTATCCAGAAACGCTCTTGGGGGAGATCAATGGCGATGTCCTCGAAGCCGACTTCTGGGGAGTCAGCGAGATTTCATTTGTCCGATTACAGACTTGTGGGCTCGCTTCCACTTTCATGGCTGACTTGACGCCGCGGATATCGATTTTGAAGTGCCTAGTTTTTCACTAGGCAGTTCATCGAGGCGAGACAGTTTCGAGTAGCGGACAAGTCGGAGGTTAATAGGACCGTTTTTTCTGCTAATCGAAGCCAACTACTAATCGTGCGAGCTTTACATAGTTCGCTATTGCTGCCATCCACCACCGAGCGCCTGGTAAAGCTGAACGAGCGCGAAACGTTCGTTGAGCTGGGCTTGCACCAAGTTGAGTTCCGCTGAAAAGTAATTCGTTTCGCTGGTCAGCACCTGGAGGTAACTCGCGCCGCCGTTCTTATAAAGCACCTCGGACAGTTGGTCGGTCTGCTGCGCCGCCTGCGTGAGCAACTCCTGTTGCTCGCGGAATTCACGATTTTTTTGAGAAGCGACGAGTGAATTGGAAACTTGTTCCAGGGCGGTCTGGACGGTTTGCTGGTACGAGAGCACTGTTTCTTGCCAGTTGGCGCGGGCGAGCCGGAGTTGCGAGCGGAGTGCCCCGCCCTGGAAGACAGGCTGACTCACACTGAAGGCCCCGTACCAGGTCTCCGACGGCTGGGTAATGAACTGGTTCAAGGCGTTGCTCTCCAGCCCTCCCAGTCCAGTGAGGGACAGGCTGGGGAAAAATGCGGCTTTGGCGACGCCGATTTGCGAGTTGGCTGCGACCATGTTCTGTTCCGCTTGGCGGACGTCCGGCCGGCGCTCCAGTAATTCCGAGGGAAGGCCGGCCGGAACGTTCTGGGGGACGGGCTGTTCGGTAAGCGTGCGTCCGCGAGGAATGGATTGTGGATTTTCACCGAGCAGAACGCTAAGCACGTTTTCCTGCTGTTGAATCTGCCGCTCGAGATCGGGAATCGTTTCCGAGGCGGCATAGACGAGTTGCTCCGATTGGCTCACGTCGAGCCCCGAGGCTCCGCCATGGCTCTCAAGGAACTGAGTTAACTTAAGGGATTGTTGCCGCGACGCTAGTGTGCTCTTCGAGATTTCGAGGTCACTGTCGAGCGCGCGAAGCTGGAAATAAGCCGTCGCTACATTAGCAACTAGCGAAGACAGCACCGCTCGCTGCCCCCATTCGCTTGCGAGTAACTGGGCGCGAGCCGCCTCAGTTTGCCGGCGGTATTTTCCCCAGAAGTCCAGATTCCAGATCACCGACAAATTTAGTTCGCCGCCATTGACCTGGTAAGCGGGAAATAACTTTGTGACCTTCGCATTTTGCTCGCTGAAAACGTCTGCACCTATGCTCGCCGAGGGGAGCTGGTTGGAGCGAGTGATGCCGACTTGTGCCTGAGCTTCAAGAACATGGGCGGCAGCAATGCGGACGTCATAATTTTGCGCAATGGCGGTGTGGATCAGCTGCGTGAGCACCGGATCCTGATACACCTGCCACCATTGCTCGTTGCCCAGCGACGAGGCTTGGGCGGCCTGTTGCGGCGCGGGTGCACGGTATTCCTGCGGGACGTCCACAGTCGGCCGCTTGTATTTCGGCCCCATCATGCAGCCGGCTTCCAGAACCAGTAAGGCTAGAATTCCTAACAGTGCAGTGTTTTTCATAAATCAGTCTCCCTGACTGGGCGCTTCAGCGGGCGAGAGTGGCAATGCTCTCCGTCGCTCAGCGCCTGAGATCTTCTCAACCACATAGAAAATCGCGGGAACAAAGAATCTGCCAATAAAGGTCTCGGCAATCATTCCTCCGATCACCGCCGTGCCCATGATTTGGCGCGCCACGGAGCCTGCTCCGGATGCTGTCCAGAGCGGCACGCAGCCGAGAATAAATGCGAGCGCGGTCATCATGAGCGGCCGGAAGCGAAGCCTCGCCGCGGAAAGTGCGGCATCCACCAGGGACATGCCGCGTTTTTCATAGTCCTCCTTGGCAAATGCAACGATCAGAATCGAGTTTTTCGCGGCCAGGCCGATGAGCATCACCAGGCCGATCTGGGCGTACACATCGTTCTCGATTTGAACCATGTACTGAGGCAGGTAAAGACCGATTACGACGCGACGCAGCCAGAGCGCAGCGAGAGCGCCGAACACTGCGACTGGCGTGCTGAGCAGCACGCTGAAAGGCACTGTCCAGCTTTCATAAAGAGCTGCCAGAATTAGGAAAACGAACAGCAGCGAAAATCCGAAGATGACTGACGGTGGCACTCCCTGCCGCGCTTTTTGCTCCTGGTAAGACATGCCCAGGTAATCGAAACCCATTTCTCGGGGCATGGTTTGCTTGAAAACATCTTCCAGTGCGGCCGATGCCTGATCCGAGCTGTAACCGGGCGCGGCAGCAGCGTTGATCTGCGCGGACCGGTACTCGTTGTAGCGCATAGTGAACTCGGGACCGGAACGGGTCTCGAACTCTGCCAGCGCCGAAAGCGGTACGGTCTGGCCCTGTTCGTTACGGACATAGAATTGGCCGAGATCATCGGTCGTCGACCGGTAAGGAGCTTCGGCTTCCACATACACCTGCCACGTACGGCCAAAGTCGTTGTAGTAGTTGACGAACAAACCGCCCATGTACGCTTGAATGGTGTTGTAGACATCCGTCAAAGCCACGCCTTGCTTCAAGACTTTGTCCCGGTCCACATTGATGAACTGTTGAGGCACGCTCGGAATAAACGTTGTGGTGACATTTCCGAGTTCAGGGCGCTTACGGGCGGCCGCCAGGAACTTGGACAGATTGTCTGCAAGAAACTTGACATCCTTGCCGGCGCGGTCTTCCAGGACAAACGTGACTCCTCCTGCGGTGCCGACGCCCGGTATTGCTGGTGGTGAGAAACTGAAGACCGTCCCTTCCGGCATCTGCTTAAGTTCCTGGTTCAAACGTGCCTTGATGGCTTGATATTGTTCGCTCCGGCTTTGGCGCTCATCCCAGGGATTCAGAGACACCCAGAAGAAAGCGTTATAGGAAGTTCGGACATAGCTGAGCAAACTGAAACCAACGACGCTGGTGGTGTACTGAACTCCCGGCGTTTTGGCGAGAACGTCCTCTACCTGTTTTGCCGCCGCGCTTGTGCGCTCCATGGAAGCGGCTTTAGGAAGCTGCATGTTGATATAGAGATAGCCTTGGTCTTCATCGGGCAGGAAGCTCGTGGGAAGATGTTTGCTGAAGAACCAAGCTGCAACGCCTGCGACGACAAGCAGCACCATCACCATGCCGGCCTTGCGAATCAGGTCACCGGACAGGCGGACAAAACTATCGGTGGAGCGCTCAAAGTATGCGTTGAACCAGCCAAAGAATTTTCCCAACGGGCCGCGAGTTTGCTTCTTGGGTTTGAGGAGAAGCGCCGAAAGTGCGGGGCTCAATGTAAGAGCGTTAAACGCAGAGAGCATTACCGAGATAGCGATCGTTATGGCAAACTGCTGATACAGCCTGCCCGTGATGCCAGGTATGAAAGCCGTCGGCACAAACACCGAGGCTAAAACCAGGGCAATGCCCACCACCGGGCCGGAGAGTTCTTCCATCGCCTTGATCGAGGCATCCTTCGGACTCAGTCCTTCCTCGATATGGTGCTGCACTCCTTCAACAACCACGATGGCGTCATCGACCACCAGTCCAATCGCGAGCACCAATCCGAACATCGAAAGCGTATTGATCGAGAAACCGAACAGCGGAAAAATGACGAACGTTCCCACCAAGGAGACTGGCACGGCCAGCATGGGAATCAGCGTGGCGCGCCAATCTTGCAGGAAGAGGTAGACCACAAAGATGACCAGCACAATCGCAATCACGAGGGTCTCGATGATCTCTTTCGTGCCTTCTGTGACCGGTAGTGTCTGGTCGAGCGAAACGGTGTAATCCATGTCCTGCGGGAAACGCTGCTTCATTTGCGCGAGGAGCTTGCGGACGCCCGCGACGGTTTGAACAGCATTGCTTCCGGGCAACTGGTAGACGGCAACGGCAGCGCTGGGTTTACCATTGAGTCGACTCATCAGGCTGTAATCCTGCGTTCCCAGCTCGACCCGAGCGACATCTCTCACGCGAACAGTCCCGCCGTTCGGTGCTTCGCGCACGACAACCTCGCCGAACTGTTCCGGCGAAGTCAGGCGGCCTTGAGCCAACACGGCATAGGTGAACTGCTGATTGCTCTGGGCCGGCTCACCTCCGACCTGGCCAGCCGGATTGACGGTGTTCTGAGCCTTAAGTGCATTGGCAATATCGGTGACAGTGATGCCAAGCTTGGCCATTTGATCAGGCTTCACCCATAGCCGCATGGCGTACTGCCCTGAGCCGAAGACCTGGGTCTGGCCAACACCGTATGAGCGTGCGACAGGATCGTTGAGGTTGATGTAAGCGTAGTTAGCCAGATAGTTCGAATCATGGGTGCCGTGCGGCGAATACAGCGCAACCAGCATGAGCGGTGCAGTGGTCGACTTCTTCAACGTGATTCCGTAGTTGTTTACCTCGGGTGGCAACTGGCCGTTGGCCAACTGTTGACGCGACTGCGTGAGAAGCAGATCCGTGTTGGGATCGGTCTTGAGATCGAAATCGACAAGCAACTGCGTTTGCTGGTTCGCCGTGGCGTTCAGCGAGTACATATAGCTCATGTTGTCCACGCCACTCACTTGCTGCTCGATGGGTGTAGCAACTGCCTGCTCGAGAGTCTGCGCATCTGCACCTGGATAGTTGGCTTGCAGCCTGATTTCAGGCGGAGCGATCTGCGGGAACTGCGCTACCGGCAAGGTGAAGATTGTGACTACGCCGACTATGACCGTGAGGATCGCAATCACGATCGCGACGATGGGCCGTCGAATGAAAAAGTTCGCCATGATTAGCGCTCCTCCGTTTCTTTGTACGGCGTGGGATTCACCAGCTCGCCTTCTTTTGCCTTTTCTGCGCCAACCGCCACGACGCGTTCTCCCGGCTTCAGGCCCGTCGTGATCACCCAGAGCGTGCCCACTCTCGGCCCGACCTCCACGGCGCGGAGCTGCGCCCGGTTATCGGCGCTGACGACAGTGACCTGATACGTTCCTTGCTGCTGATTCACTGCCGCCTGCGGCACCAGCAGCGCTCCCGTGATATTTGTGGTGGGCGTCTGAATGCGTGCATATTGGCCCGGTCGCAACAGATTCTTAGCATTTGGGAACTCGCCCACGATTTGAATGGTTCCGGTCTGCGCGTTTACCTGGCGGTCCGCGAAGATGATTCTGCCCGGATGCGGGTAGGCACTCCCGTCGGCCAAAGTTAACTGCAACGGGATTCGTGAGGCGTGCGTCAGAAAGTCCACGCTCCCCGGACCGCCGCCGTCCGCCATACGCAGGTATTCCTGTTCGCTGATGGGGAAATAAACTTTGATTGGACTTACCTGCGAAACCGCGGTGAGGACCGTTGACGGCCCCACCAGGTTTCCCACCTGCACAGTGTTGATGCCGGCGATTCCGTCGATTAAAGAGACGACTCTTGTGTAGCCCAAATTCAGCTCAGCCTGTTCGACCGCCGCCTGGCCAGCCTCAACTGCTGCCTTCGCCCCGAGGAGCGACTGCGTGTCGGTATCGAGCTGGCTCTGAGGAATTGCATGGGCTTCCGCCTCGGGAATGTCGCGCTTGACATTGAGTTCAGCATTCGCCTTCTGCGCTTCGGCTTGCGCCAGTTGCGCTTTGGCTTGATCGAGCACGGCTTGAAATGGACGCGGATCGATCTCAAAGAGGAGCTGACCTTTCTTGACAAGTGCTCCTTCGTGATAATCCTGGCGGATCAGGTAACCGCTCACCTGTGGCTGAATCTGTGCGTTGACGTACCCTTCGAGCGTTCCCACCCACTCGCCCTGAATCGGCACATCCTTTTGAATGACCGGCGCGACTTCAACGACCGGTGGTGGAGGCGGGGCCGCAGCCCGCACGTTACCATTGCTGCAGCCAAGCGCATAGAGCAGGAGAACCGCACTAACTAAAGCTGTAAATATTTGCTTCATCATTTGTTTCCCCTCAATCGTGGTTACTGAACCTTCGCTTCAATCGCGTCACTGGCGCGCCTGAATCGGGACGCTGCTCGGTTGGGGGGAAATGTGGCCCGAGAGTCGTCTTGTCGATTCAGGCGCGTCAGTCACGCGATTGCACTCTTCTGCAAAGGCAAATCGCATACCAAAAACGACACGAAGCTAAGTAACGGCAATTGAAGGAAGTTTCTAGGCAGTGCAGCACGGGAGCTGTCGAAGAGGTCGAAAGTGTCGAGAAAGCCGATACTCGACAGCCTAAAGGCCCCCGCTGGAGGTCGAATACGCGGTGCCGACGGCGAGTTTGGCGCCGTGTGTCCATCGGGGCTCAATACCCGGACCACCTGATGCGCGACGTGGAAAGCTTTGATTTCTTCATTGCTTCGTCTGACCTTTAAATAGGTGTTGCCGTACAGCCGCGACTTGGTTCTTCAAAGTGTCTACCTCATTCGGCTTTCCTATGTTGTAGGTGTTGAAAGGGTGGCGACAGACCGATTGTTAACGGCGAAGACTATCGGTCCCTGCTTTCAGGAGAGACTTCCCGTAGGCTATTGGGATGGCGAAATTTGCTCCTCCGAAATCGCGCACCATGGCGAAGTTAATTCCGATGACTTTGCCCTCGCTGTTGAAAAGAGGACCCCCAGAGCCGCCCATGGACGTTTGGGCATCGTAAATGATTTTGTCGGGCAGGACGTCGCCGATGTGACCTTGCGTGACAACCGGGCGTATCAAGTGCCGCCGTGCAAGTTCTTCCACGACCGCTTTCGGCTCGCCTTTGGTTGCAGTCGCAATGGACCGGATTGTTTCTTCGCCGCTGCGAGCAAGAATTGCGTCGACCCCCGTGGGATATCCCAGGAGCACGACCGGCCCACCGCTAACGGCCGAGCGATCACCTTCGGCAAAAGCGACCTCTTTCATTTTCGGTCCTGAAACGTTGCCCTTCAGGAGCGCAACATCCGCATCCGGCGAAATTCTTTCTGTAGTCGTGGAGATCCCGTGGCCAATCCCGGGGAAATATGCCGTCATTTCGATGACAACTGGGTCAACCCCTTGGTCCGTCATCTCCTTTAAATCATCATTGTCCCACCAAGGTTCAGCCACGTGATGATTGGTGAGGATCTGTCCCTTGTCCGAAACCAGAAAGCCGGTGCCGAGAACATCGACGTGTACCTCCGGACCGCTGCCGGTAACGCCCACGAGAGGATTGCTATGCTCGTCCGTCGCAGGTTCGCCTGTGCCTGTCACGCTCTCGTAGCGTAGCTTCAATCCAGTAGAGCGCTCGCGGAAGGCAACTACAACATGAATGAGGCACACGCTGGGCTCGTAAGTTTGAATAATCGTCTGCGCGATCTTGCCTCCAGCCTCAAGCCGCTGCAAGCGCTCTTCCACCACGCTTAACTGACTTTGCAATGCAGAGATGTTTTGGGTGCTGCTGCTTGCAATCTGTGATCTCAGGTCATGGCTCTGCTTCTGAAGTTGAAGCTCCTCGGATTTACTTAGTGGCGATGGATCATTTTGCGCGTGTTCCAGGACGCGATGCGAGCGGTCCATCAGCTCTTGTTCCGTCAGCGCCCCGGTCTGTAATCGAGTGATCGCCGCATAAACGCGGGTGTTCTGTTGCTGAGTGCGGTGATAAAAGATCAGAAAAGCCACAGCCGCAACCCCCACTATGGCAAGGGCGATTATCCGGCCAACTCGAAGTGTCCGCTGTTCCTCGCTGACCGCGGCTACCACCTGCCGGGCGGCATTGCGGTTCTCTTCGACCGTGTGGGCCTGGTGCCGAAATTCCTCAATGGCGTGTCTGTTCCGCAGTTGCCAACGCACCCGTGACAACAATTCATGAGCATCGAAGGGCAGTGACAGAACATCATCGGCGCCGAGATCAAGCCCGCGAGTCCGCTCGGCTGATCCTCCGGGAGAAAGCATCACCACACGGATACTCTGAGTGCGCTCGGATCCTTTGATTTCGGATAGAAGATCGCAACAATCCAATTGGGGCGGATTAGCCCCCAAGACAACTGCATCGGGACTGAACTTAAGGACGAAATTCATTCCTTCGCGATAATCGGTAGAAACCTCGTATCCGGCATCGCTCAACGCAGCGACGATGCTACTTCTCAATGCATCATCTGACTCGACTACCAGCACTCTTTCACTATCTGACTTTTCCATGACTCGCCACCTATGGGATGGTCTCAGACCCTCCCAGGATTCAGTCGAGCCGATTCCGCGCGGCCCCTCGCGTATTCCTTGCGCTCACCTATGATTTTTCCCTCTATGGCTGGGCGGTCAACTTTCTCGGCATTTTTCGTTGCTACTGCTGCCTCGTGCCACCCGGGATGCTGCTGACCGCCTGTTCTGAAAAATCATTGATCGTGTGAGTCCACGATCGTCAATGGCACTTGCCGTTGTTCTTTGCTGGTTTCGCCGCGGTGTTCGAATTCGGCGGCAACCACGTACCGGCCCTGGACACTCCAGAGTTCGAATAGAAAATACTTTCCGTCTCGAAGCACGAAGATCACTCTGGGAGTTTCTTTTTCTTGCGGAACGGCATAGAGGATGATTGAGACCCCAATACTTGAGTTTGTTCCTTCGCGGCGGATCGCAGCGGAACCGGGGACCTCGTTGTCGAAGACATAGTCCCCGGCTTGGAACTCGTGGTTTTGTGCCCCAAAATTGAACGGAATGGTGCCCCTCGCGGTCACCACTTGTTGCGCCAAGGCGAGGCCTGAGAGCAAAAGAAACACGGAAACGAGGGCTCCGGCTCGAAGTATTGTAAGTACGAACGTTGAAAATGTCCGCGTCATTGTGGTTTCCTCTGTTCGGGTGAGCTTGCGTTAGATTTCTTTCGCATCATCACAACCGCGCCGCCTTCCTCGAACGTAATTTCGTCCATTAACGTTTTCATCAGGTAGATCCCGCGACCGTAGGTGAGCAGCAGGTTCTCTCGAAACGTGGGATTCGGGATTGCGTTGTAGTCAAACCCTCGGCCCTGGTCCCGAACTGTGATTGCGACTTCCCCGTCCATGTAGCAGCGGCACTCGACGTAAACGCGCTTGCAGGAGTTCTCGCCGTTGCCGTGGATCACTGCATTCGCAAGGGCTTCATGCAACGCCATTTCAATGGCGCTCTCGCTACCATCCGCAGTTCGAAAATTCAAAATGAACCTCATGAGTTGATCCGCGAATGGGGAAATGGCCGCGACTTTACTGGGAAGCGATTGGCGCACCTCAACGAAGGGAAGAGAATGACCATTTCGCGGCAGAAACGAGAGAGATTGAGTGTGAGCCATAGGTGCAGTCTCCAATTGAAATTTCCGTGCCATTACTCATGGAGCAGGCAAGGCTTATGCCAAAATCACTCTGAACTAAGTGATTGAGTTCTAAAGCGTGGATCCAAGATCATGCGTCATGTAGGTGACGAATCTGTTGAAAGTGTTGAGAAAGGCGACAGAAGGGGACTTTGAGCATACTTATGAATTAGACGATTGGCGGTGGCCCGCGACTTCGGGCCATGAAAGTTATCGTAGTTCCTTCTGCATCCCTTGAAGTTCAGCACGGCAGATATTGCTGAACTCGCACAACGGGTCCTCGCGCTTGGCTGCCCTGGACTGAATTTCCTCGGGCGTAAGGTTGGGCTCCGAATACCTGCTAATAATGTCCTGAATGACCCGCTCAGCGGTCGCGAGCACCTTGGTTGAAGAACTCAAACGTATGCGGCTTAAAAGTGCGTAGGTCGGAGTGAGCTTATTTGGGTCTTGAAGGTTATGCTGGATGGCATCAGCCAAGGCGTGCGCGCTTTCGCTGATAAAGTCTGAATACAGCTGCTCGCGGTAAAAGATTCGCTTGGCCAGAAGATCGCGGCGATCCTGATGCCTTTGCGTGATCCAGGTGCTCACACTCGATGCCAATGCGCCGGTAAACGAGCCAAAGATGGCCGCTAGCGCCGAAATGGTTGCCGGGTTCCAAGATCCGCCCATCAGTGTCATTTTCAGGCATTACCAGAAATGCGTATCATGCTAGTACAGCCAGACGAACCCCAGGCACATTAACAGTGGGACGCATAAGCAGGCGCAGACGATGACACACCTATCATCATCCTGCTCGTTCGTCCTTCCTGGATCCCGCTCAAGATAGCGAATCGCAGCATACAGGTCCGTATCGCTTAGGTCGTCGATATTCCAATCGGGCTCGTGATTTGTAAGCATAAGACACCTTGAAGCAGACAGTCGTGACTGTTACTTCTGTTCGGGTCGATAGTTCTTCAGCGGTTTCGCAATGGCTTTGTCCAGGTTTTTCATGTTCTTTTCATGGTTTGAGCTGGGGTCAATTGTCTTGGTCGCGCGTCCAGTCCAGACGAGTTGCTTCGTTCCTGGGTCATACATGTCAAGAACTAGAGTACCGACAGCAATCGTCGAACTAGTCCATGATGCCTGGCCGCTGCCAAGGCTCGTGTGCCCCAGGCATCCCATTGTCTTTCCTCATCGATGGCGCTCTGGTAACATCCACCATGAAAGAAATATCGCCAGAACTCTCTGTAAGACCCTCATAACGACCTCCTCCAGTCATTGCTTCCTACGCCGATCAAGCCGTGTGTTGCCTTGCACTCGATTACGTGCCGTTCTTCCTC